>Ga0074193_1000023_pt1 | contig 291894 bp, 249 predicted proteins | sample EPASupsiteHSE605_FD_64523 | JGI IMG/M metagenome (GOLD analysis project Ga0074193, IMG submission 64523) | Bioremediated contaminated groundwater from EPA Superfund site, New Mexico - Sample HSE6-05 | ecosystem: Environmental > Aquatic > Deep subsurface > Groundwater > Contaminated ... | reverse complement strand
AATTTATCCGACTGATTTTTGGATTGCTGGCCAATCATCAGCTTTACTCTCCAAGTAGAGTAAGCCAAAGTTAATAGATTCCATATTTTAACTTTTTCTTCAATATGAAGGGAAGGCTTGTTAAGTGTAACCATTTTCTGCGGATTGTTTACAAACTTTATTTTTTACGGGCTTGACATATTACCAGATTGCTTGTAGGACTCTTTTATATTGTTAACTATTGAATTGTCATTATAGAAAAGAATCATAGTTTTTTGCAAATTTTTCAAAGATACAAATAATATTCTATATGCCGAAGTATTTTCCCTGCTTATTATCAGGTTGAGATAATCTGTATTTGTTTAATAGTTTAAAAAGGTGATATGTAAACATTTCATTGATTGTTATTTTACATCGCAAGCTGGCTCATATATTGCGGTTAGTAAAATTGACAATGTGAAAAGAATTTATAGCTACAGAGCGCTACGACGATATTGTAGGATGAATTTAGAAGGTTAAAATGCTATAATACTCTTATTAAAATATTGCAAGACATTAAAAAAAGTATGAATATAGATTCATTTTACTAGGATTTTCTTGATGTGTTAGTGATACGAAGGAGTGCCATTTTGCAACAACAATCTCTATGGAATATAAATTATATCAGAATGTGTTTCGGTAGCTTTTTTCAATACTTAACGCATTATACTTTACTTGTTACATTACCTATTTTTGTTGTACAGATATTACAACAGGGCGAGCATCAAGCTAGCCTAGTATTGACGTTCTTTCAGATTGGTGCTATTTTATTTAGGCCATTTGCTGGAAAATGGATTGATGACTTTGAAAAAAAGAAAATGCTATTTGCTTCGTTAGCAGCATTTTGTATCATATGTTTTATGTATCTTGGTGTACAAACTATCTTTTTTTTGTTGATACTACGTTTTTTTCATGGAGCAGGTTTTTCGATAGGTACGACGGCCACTGCTACCATGGTGACTGTATTTTCTCCAACTAAGCGTATGGGAGAGGCAGTGGGGTATTTATCAGTATTTACAAGCATTGCGATGGTGATTGGCCCGTTTATTGGATTAAAATTGAGTACTGAATATTCATTTACCGTTCTATTTGCGGTTTGTGCTTTGTTTGGGGTACTTGCATTTTTATGTGGTAATGTAGCAGTAATACCAGCGCAAAAGAGTAAGAAAGCAATCGCAGATAAAAAAACTTTTAGTTGGAAAAATTTCATTGAACCACATGCACTACCAATTGCTTTATGTGGGGCGCTATTGTCGTTTGTTTACAGCAGTTTACTTGGTTTTTTGCCGCTTTACGCCCGGAAAATAGGGATGATGGATATGGCGAGCTATTTTTTTGCTATTTATGCCTTGTCCATTATCGTATTTAGACCATTTATTGGAAAGATGTTTGATCGTTTGGGAGCGAATAAAATAGTATATATCTCCTCATTTGTTTATTTGGTTGGGATGGTAGCATTAAGCCAAGTCGATAATCCGATTCATTTTTTGTTGGCAGGTGCTGTGATCGGTCTTGGCTTTGGGGGATTAAATCCAAGTTTTCAAACACTTGCGGTTTTAGCTGCTCCAATGCATAAAAGTGGTCTCGCAACATCTACTTACTTTTTGTCTATGGATATAGGAGTGGGAGTAGGATCATTTGTTCTCGCTTACATAGCGAATCTTACTGGTTATCGTATCATGTATTTGTTTTGTTCGATTCTAGTTGTCTTTATTGCTGTGCTTTTCTATTTTCTCCATCATCGTGGTAAGGATAAGGTACCTTTATAAATAACGATCCCGTCCCTTTGACGCCTTCGACACGTCCGACAACCTTGTTCCTATTATTGAAAGATGCTATACTATTTTGAGACGAGAGTATGCCAAAGCAGACTAGGAAAAAAAGTAGCGGTGGGATATATTAACGCATAATGGAGGACGATAGTGTGGAGAAGTCAAAGGTTTATTTTACAAATTTGCGTACTACTTCGAATATGAATTTATTACAGAAATTAGAGAAAATGGTGAAAAAGGCTGGAATTGAACAAATTGATTTTGCCAATAAAATTACGGCCATTAAAATACATTTTGGTGAACCAGGTAATCTGGCTTTTCTTAGACCTAATTATTCTAAAGTGATTGCTGATGTCATAAAGAATATGGGGGGGAAAGTATTTCTTACCGATTGTAATACGCTGTATGTAGGGCGACGTAAAAATGCTCTTGAACATTTGGATGCAGCGTATGAAAATGGCTATAATCCGTTTACTACAGGTTGCCAAATCATTATTGGCGATGGGCTAAAAGGAACGGATGAATCCTATGTTCCTGTGCCGGTTGGTGAATGTGTAAAGGAAGCAAAAATTGGGCGTACGATAATGGATGCCGATATTATCATCAGCTTGACACATTTTAAAGGTCATGAACTTACAGGATTCGGCGGTGCATTAAAAAATATCGGCATGGGTTGTGGTTCAAAAGCTGGGAAAATGGAGATGCATAGTGATGGTAAGCCTAGAGTGCGAGGTGCAAATTGTGTAGGGTGCGGAGCTTGCGCACAAATCTGTGCTCATAGTGCGATAACGGTTACAAATAAAAAAGCACAGATCGATCATAATCAATGTGTTGGTTGTGGACGATGTATCGGTACTTGTAATTTTGATGCGATTACTCCAGCTTGGGATGAGTCGGCGGATGTTCTTAATAAAAAAATTGCAGAATATACCTGGGCTGTATTAAATGGCAGACCACATTTTCATATCAGTTTAGTGATTGATGTAGCACCAAATTGCGATTGTCATTCCGAAAATGATCTGCCTATTATTCCTGATATTGGTATGTTTGCATCGTTTGATCCTGTAGCTCTTGATATGGCTTGTGCTGATATGGCGAACCAGGCTCCCGTTATTTCTGGCAGCTACTTAGAAGAACAGTTAAAGAAACAAAATGGTAACGGTGAAAAACAGGATCATTTCAACGCGAACCATCCGGAAACGAATTGGATCGTTTGTCTTGATCATGCTGAAAAAATTGGTCTTGGTAGCAAACAATATGAACTGATTGAAGTCTAATTATATGAAACAGCCGCCTACCTTCTAAAAGGCAGGCGGCTGTTTTATTTTGTCATATATTTTTGCTATAGTATGAAGTAATAAATCAATTTAGGAAAGGGGAATATAGGATATCATCAATTGACAATTAAATATTGGTATGTAATAATAGCTACATACCGTCCGGTAGGTTTGTGAAGAGAGGTAGATAGATATGATCAAAAATACTATTACTGTTACGGCATTACGCTTGTTTTTGTCACATGGTTATAAATATGTCTCACTTGTTGGTGTTGCGAATGAAGTTGGAATTACCAAAGGTGGGATATATCATTATTTTAGTAGCAAAGAAGAATTATTGAATGCAGCAGTACAGTTCTTGTTTGACCATTTAAAGGCAAAGTTTATACAATTATTTAGTGGAGAAAAAAGTATACGTGAAATTTTATATGTGATTATCGTAGAGCAGGAAGTAGATCATTATATGAAAGAGATGATTGGTGGTGGTGCCGAAGAAGTTGGCCGAATGAATGAGGATAATATCAAAATTGAAATTATGCAGCATTTTCCTCATCTATGTAAACGGATTGATAGCGATCATTTAGAAATTTGCCGTGCGATAGAGAAAAAGTTGCACAGAGCTTTACAAAATGGTGAAATTAGAGGCGACATAGATCCTAAAATGATGGCAATTATTATATTAACCTTTTTGAATGGGCAAAAGTCACAAGGAATATTCGCAAATGACTTGGAAGTTAAAAAACAAATGATGGAAAATTTTTATAAGCTTATTTGTGTCTAGTTTATAGATTATGAATAATGTTTACATACCGACTGGTCGGTATGTAAACATGCTTAATGAGATGTATAGAGAAATGAATGGAAAAGAGAGGGGTATGGAATGAAAGGCTTTAACTATAAATATTGGGTGATTCCCGTTGTATTATTTATTGGCCTGCTTGGCTTATTTCGTAGTGGAGTATTATATGGAAAAGAAGCAACAACATCAGTGGATACAGGAGCAGTTAGTGTGAGTGCCATACAGGCTCAGTATGTGAGTGCGGTGCCTCAGCTCAAATTAAGCGGTTCTGTGGAAGGCAAGACATCCGCGACAATTGGTGCAAAGTTAGCAGGACGTATTGAACAGGTATATGTGAAAGCGGGGCAGTATGTTCATGCTGGTGATGCCTTAGTGAAACTGGAGAGCGGTGAACAGGCAAATTCATTACGAGCAGCAGAGCAGGCTGTAAATAAAGCCAACATTGCTTATGAATTAGCAGTTGCTGACTATGGTCGTTATGAAACATTATATGTAAGAAATGCGATATCAAAACAAAGTTTAGATAGTTATAATGCCCAATTACGAACAGCGCAAGCGGAATTATCCAGCGCGATTGCTAGCAAAAATAGTGCTGCAGAACAGTATGGCTATGGAATGATTACAGCTCCTGTAGATGGTGTAGTAGCGAATGTAACAGCAACCGTTGGTCAGGTCGTTTCGACGACTACCACTTTAATGTCAGTACAAGATATTAGCGAAGTGTATGCCGTTGTGAATGTTGAGCAAAAGGATTTAGGTAAATTGACTCTAGGGCAAAAAGCCGAGGTAACTGTTGATACATATGATAAAAAAATATTTACCGGAATGGTTGATACCATCAACCCAGAAGCCGGTTCATCTAACCGAATGTTTAGTACTAAAATTAAGATCGATAATACGGAGGGACTTTTAAAATCGGGAATGTTTATTAAAGCACAATTGGGTGTAGGGGATGCAGTGCAAGTGTTAGTAGTACCTCAGTCAGCTGTGATGCAAAAACAGGGACTATATTATGCTTTTACTGTAGAAAATGATAAGGCGGTGCGTCATCCAATTGAAATTGGTGATGTAACAGGTGATACAATTCAAATTAAATCAGGTATAGAAGCAGGTGCTTTTGTTATAACAAGTAATATTAATAAACTGAAAGATGGCGGATTAATCCGAGTCGAGGAATAGAGGAGAGAGAGATGAATCTTACTGAGATTAGTTTAAAGCGCCCAGTGTTTGCCACAGTGACGATTTTAGCTCTTGTGGTATTAGGTATCTTTAGCTATCTATCATTAAATGTAGATGAATATCCGAATGTTGAGATTCCTGTTGTTGGCGTCACTGTTACTTATGACGGGGCATCACCAGAACAACTGGAATCTAAAGTGACAAAAAAGGTTGAGGAGGCAGTGAGTGCCGTAGCTGGCGTGGATCATATATCATCGACAGTGACAGAGGGAAAATCAGTTACAATTATTGAATTCACCTTGGAAACACCAGCGGGTACAGCTGCGCAAGACGTGCGTGATAAAGTAGGTAGCATTGCTGATTTACCAGAAGATGCGAAAACTCCTGTCGTGAGTCGTTTTGATCCTTCGGCTACACCGATTATTTCCATTACGCTGACGGGAAATCAAAGTTTACGAGAATTAACGACTCTGGTGAATGATGTGATTAGTAAAAGATTACAATCGGTTGCCGGTGTTGCCTCTGTTACGGTACAAGGCGATACCGAGCGAGAAATTAAAATCAACATGGATCGGGATAAGATTGCGGCCTATAAGCTGACTATCCCTGAAATCAAAAGCAGTTTGACCAGTGAAAATGTAGATACTCCTGGTGGGCAAGTTACAAATGGTAAGCGCGAGACAACGGTGAGGTCAGTCGGGAGTATTACCGCACCGGACCAATTTTTGAGTTTACCGATTGCCAAGCGCAATGGTGTTCAGCTATATGTACATAATATTGCGACTGTTAGTGATGGTACAGTCGATGCCACTACGATTACGAAGCTCAATGATAAAGAGGCGATTGGCCTTGATATTATGAAACAATCAGGGAGCAATACCGTAGCAGTTGCTAAAAATATCATGATTGAACTCGAAAAGCTAAAGAAAGAACTGCCAGCTGGTGTAGAAATGACGGTTGTACGAGATAACTCAACGAAGATTCAAGACTCGATTAATGATGTATTATTTAATTTGGTTCTGGGAGGCATATTAGCAGTAGCGATTGTTTTCTTGTTTTTAGGTAATTGGCGCAGTACAATGATCTCAGCGATTGCTATTCCGACTTCGGTTATTACTACTTTTTTAGCAATGAAAGCCTTAAATTTTACCCTAAATACAATGTCGTTATTAGCCTTATCGTTAGCAGTAGGCATATTGATTGATGATGCCATTGTGGTGATTGAAAATATTGTACGTCATTTGGAAATGGGTAAAACGAAGTATCAAGCCGCTTCTGATGGAACGGCAGAGATCGGTCTTGCGATTACTGCGACCACGCTTAGCTTAGTGGCTGTATTTTTGCCAGTAGGTATGATGACAGGCGTTGTAGGACAGTTTTTCAAACAGTTTGGTGTTACAGTAGCTGTGAGCGTACTTGTCTCATTGTTTGTGGCTTTCACACTCACCCCGATGATGTCAGCTACCTATTTGACTGGGCGGGCTAAGGATACAAGTAATTTCTTTGATAAAAAATGGAACCAATGGAATGAAAAGTTTGATACATTGATAGAAAAATACGGAACAATTTTAAAATATTGTTTGTTGCATCGCACTAAAGTGATGGTAATTGTTGGTGCTTTATTTGTTGCTAGTTTATGCTTGCTCCCTTTTATTGGAACAGCTTTTGTTCCTGACTCAGATAATGCAGAACTAGCAGTTGCGGTTGATGTGGATCCGGGTATGAGTCCACAGGCAGTAGGACAAATTGCTGACCAGATGTCTGCCATTATTCGTAGTCGGCCGGAAGTGCTGTTAACGTATAGTGTATCAACCGCTGATAGTATTAGTATTACGACAAAATTAACTCCAAAAGGAGAGCGTAAATTAACGGATAGTCAAATTGTTACCAAGTTGCGAGACGAGTTAAAAACAATACCAGGTACTCAAGTGAGCATTACGAAAAAATCAGGCATGGATGATCAAAAACCAGTTTCTCTTGTCATTCAGGGTGAATCATTGAGTAAACTGGTGGAAATTGCAGAACAAGTAGAAGAGGTAGTAGTGAATACGAAGGGAGCTGTCGATGTTTCCTCTAGCTATCAGGCTGGTAAACCAGATGTGCAATTGGTAACGAATCATGATAAAGCATCTGATCTTGGCGTCTCTACTTCGAATATTGCCACTACACTGTATACAATGTTTAATGGTAAGGTCATTAGTCAATATAAAGATGATAATGATTCTTATGATGTAAGGCTGATTTTAGCGCCGAGTGATCGTAAAACGTTGACTGATGTAGATAATATTTATTTGGGTAGTTCCTATACCGATAGTAATTCACAAACTGTCATGGTACCGTTATCGCAAGTGACGAAGACCATTTACTCTACGAGTCCTACGCAGATTAAGCGTTATGATCGCTTGGATCAAATCACCATTTCAGCAAATTTACGTGATATAACATTGGGTGATTTTAATACGGCAATGAATAAAAATTTAAAAAATATTCAGTTGCCGGAAGGCTACAAATTTGTAGCTACGGGTCAATCCAAACAAATGAATGAGACATTTAGTGGTATTGTCATGGCTTTGACTTTAGCGGTTTTGTTTATTTTCTTTGTCCTTGCCGCTCAGTTTGAAAGCTATATTGATCCTTTCGCTATTATGCTGGCATTGCCACTTGCCATCATTGGGGCGATTGTGGGACTACTGATAGCTGGTAGCACTTTTAATATGATGTCACTGATTGGGATTATTATGCTGATGGGTCTTGTTACAAAAAATGCAATCTTACTTCTTGACTTTGCAAAACAGCGTATGGAGCAAGGGGAAGAGCGCAATCAAGCGTTGGTAGATGCAGCGGTTGTTAGAATGAGGCCTATTATGATGACGACCATTGCTATGATTTTTGGGATGTTACCGTTAGCTCTTGGTATTGGAGCTGGTGCTGAAACGCGCGCTCCGATGGCGTATGCTATTATTGGTGGACTGATTACATCGACGCTTTTGACATTAGTGGTTGTCCCAGTGGTGTATACTTTATTAGATGATGCTCGGCAGAGGATGAGTAAGAAAAAAGTGATCTTAGATGTAACGCATTAAGAGAATGACTGCTGTATTCTTAGTCTGGCGTGGCTGGGCTATAAGGGCTTCGCTTGCGTCCTTCGTAAAGCCACTCAACCCTTATAACCCAGCCACGCCGATTGCCTGTATGAAAATAGTTACATAGAATTTCGATAAATGTAAAAGGGTGAGTGTTATAGTGGATATTGCGAAAAGTCAAGTAGAGGATGATAGACAAAAATTAACTCCGGTCAATCGAATATGGACTGCGGTGATTTTGGGGATGCTCGCGGGGATTGGTCCGTTATGTACGGATTTGTATTTACCGGTGTTACCGCAGATCGCTGGTGACTTGCAGACTGTACCGTCGCTTGTACAGTTAAGTCTTACAGCCTGTTTATTAGGTCTAGCTCTAGGCCAAATTATTATTGGTCCCAATAGTGACGTGTATGGTCGGCGGATACCGCTTATTAGTTCTCTTGTTGTTTTTACCATTGTATCGTTTCTTTGTGCAGTTGCTCCGTCGATTTGGATATTAATCGTATTGCGTTTTATTCAAGGTGTGGCTGGAGCTGGTGGGGTTGTTATCTCTCGCGCTATTGTTAGTGATCTATACTCAGGAGCCGAGTTAACGAAGTTTTTTTCCCTTTTGATGTTAGTGAATGGACTGGCGCCTATCATAGCGCCGATTGCTGGTGGGCAACTGTCAAAAATCACGACTTGGAATGGCGTATTTATCATTCTTGGTATATTTAGTATTGTGATGTTGCTTGCTGCGAGCGGAGGACTCAAGGAATCATTACCAAAGCATAAACGCTCAAAGGGTGGGATAAAGGCAACTTTTATTGTTTTTGAGAAGCTTCTTAAAGATCGTAATTTTATCGGACATGTTTTAATACAAGGCTTTACAATAGGAGGTTTATTTGCCTATATTTCAGCGTCGCCATTTGTGTTGCAAAATATTTATGGTGCCTCAGCAGAAACCTTTAGCTTTTGTTTTGCGGTAAATGGGGTGGGCATTATTATTGCAACACAAATTACAGGAAGATTGACAGGTACAGTATTTAGTGAATCACAACTTCTCCGCTTTGGTATTATGTTATCAGTGAGTGCTAGTCTTTTTTTATTGATGATGATTTTCTTTGTGGCAAAGCTGATTTTTATTCTCGTACCGTTATTTATCATTGTATCTTGTATCGGAATCACGATGACGAATAGTTTTGCTTTAGCCATCAAAGAACAAGGCAAGGTAGCAGGTAGCGCTTCTGCATTGTTAGGCTTGGTTGCATTTGTTTTTGGTGCAATTGTAGCACCGATTGTCGGAATGGGTGGCAGTTATACTGCAGTTCCTATGGGAATTGTGATTGTAGTATCCAATCTTGCTGCGCTGATATGCTGTCGTAAATTGGTACCTAAAAGTCAGGAAAATAAGGTAGAGTTATTTGTTTGATAGCCATATTGAATTACCCCATTAGGTTTGCGTTCGGCCTAGTGGGGTAATTTTATTATAATAAAATAGAGAAGGATTCTATTGAAAAATTATATAAATATTACAAAAAAACAAAAAGTGAAAGAGGACTTGAGAACCATAATGAGGAATAATGATATGTTAATAGTTATTATTTTCCATAGTTGTGAAGAATTGAATTGGTAAAAACGACTAAGACTTTGGTCTGCGCTGAGGATTGACCGAAATCAAGTTTTCTTTACGTGATTGGCATAGTAGGAGGAACTATTGATGGCAATTGAAGTTGGCCGAAAGATTATAATAAAGAATTTTTGGGCAGGACTTAGTTTACGCAAAAAACTAAGTATAGCATTTGTAATTATGACGCTTCTTCCTATCATAATTACAACTGCAATCACATGGCAGCCATATGGAGAGGCCATGAAGAAGTCTGTTGTTGAAAGGAATACTAGTCTTGCCGAACAAATTGCTTATAACATTGATTCAATGTTTGCAGAAAAAATAAGGATACTAAAATTTGCGGCCAATAGTGAGGAATTGATATCTATGGATCCTAGTCGACAAGCGACGGTATTGGCGCGTATTATTGATCAGTATCCAGATGTACAACTTGCTGTAGTATCCAATCTTGCTGGTCAACAGATAGCACGCTGGGATGGTAAGGCAGGAGATGATAAGATCAATTATCTTGATCGCGAATATTATCATACTGTATTGGCAACAGGTTCTACTGCTATTTCAGGAGTTATTGTTGCCAAGAGTACTCAAAAATTGGGCATTGTAATTGCACAGCCTATTAAGGATCATGATAGGAAAATAGTAGGTCTGGTGATTATCAATATTGAATTACAAAAGTTAATTAGTCATATTGGTGAAATACAAATAGGTAATACAGGATATGCTTATATTGTGAATAGTAAAGGTCAAATTATCATTCATCCGAATCTTGGTTTAATTCAAAATAGTATGAGTGAATCGTCCTTAGCTCCTGTCATGGCGGCGATTAGTGGGCACACTGGTTGGGCAGAATATGAATTTGAGAATCAGAAAAGACTAGCTGGCTATAGTTATGTACCGAGTATGAATTGGGGAGTAATTGCTCAGCAACCATTGGATGAGGCGATGGCAAATATGATGCACCTTAAAATCAATAGTATTCTCATTATGATCAGTGCCGCTATGGTTGCCATGTTGATAGGACTTACGATTGCTGGTGCTCTTGCCAAGCCGATTGCCAATATTTCAGAGGCGACAAACTGCCTGGCAAAAGGCGATTTAAAGATACATTTAGAAGTAATGTCTTCTGATGAGATTGGACAACTTGCTGATAATTTTAATAATATGACGACTCAATTACTGAAACGAGATGAAGCACTGTATCTGGCACAGAATGAACTCGAAAATCAAGTGGCGAAAAGGACACAGGAATTAATGGAGGCAAATGAGGAACTACAAAGACTTTCTTTCTTGGATGGATTGACGGGTATTGCCAATCGTCGTTACTTTGATGAGTTTTTAGAAAAAGAATGGCAACGGGTCAAACGCAATCATACATCATTAGCATTGATCATATTAGATGTAGACTTTTTTAAAACGTATAATGATACATATGGTCATGTTGCAGGGGATGAATGCCTAAAGAAGGTTGCGAAAATATTGACAGATTCAACGAAACGGGCTACCGATTTGGTTGCCCGTTATGGGGGAGAAGAATTTACGATTATTTTGCCTGATACAGATATACAAGGTGCTATTAAAGTCGGAGAGACCGTACGAGTCAATGTGGAAAAGCTAGGAATCAAGCACAAAAAATCGTTGGCTAGTCATAATATTACAATTAGTGTAGGGATAGCTGTTGCTGAGGCTAGATTGGATATTTCACCGACGGAAATTATTGCTGCCGCCGATCAGGCCCTTTATCAGGCGAAACAGAAAGGACGCAACCGGATAGAGATTGTGGAAAATATAGTGGGGTAGCATCACTTATGCGTTTGTAGTAACCTTCCGTCGATTGTGTAGTAGCCTGGGTGATATGTTACTCTACCGTTTTTGGTTAGGTGTACATACCGACCGTCAGGGGTCATACCCTTTAGTGTACTGCTAATATAAAGTGAACTTTTAGGAATATAACCTGTATGTATATCCATTTGACTTGGGATGCTGATTAAATCGTCTCCAATGTTTTTTGACATAGGGCTTCTCTCCTTTTTTATTATATTGTTAGATGATACAGACAACAATACAACCATTATTTTTTAGTGCGTTATATATGTATATGCACAGTTTTAAAAAAAGTTCCTGCAACCATTCAAAATTGTTGCAGGAACTTTTTTACGGAAGTAAAATTGTAACCGTTGTTTTTTCACCTAGAGTACTAGCGGCGCTGATTGTACCATTATGACTTTCAATTTTTGCGAAAAACAAAGAAATTTCAAATAATTCTACATAAAATATTGCTTAATCTCTAGTATTATAGGTGTAGAGCAGGAAATTTATCGGAGAATGACGAAAGGTTATTAACAAAATATAAAGTAAAGGAGAAGATAAAATGAATTTAAAAAGAAAACTGACATTAATTTTTTCTTTGCTATCGGCGATGATTCTCTTAATATCATCGCTTACCGGGTATATGTTTGCGAAAGAGCAAGTGACTAAAGGTATCCAAGAGGAAATGAAAGCAAGTGCGAACTCTTATGTACATAATCTTGATGGTTGGCTGATAGGTAAGAGTAAGATACTGCAACATACAGCCGCTACCATACAAAGTACTTTCGGTGATGACGATATCACGGTACCTATGTTAGCTGGGTATAAGGCTAGTGATAAAGAAATATCCGATATGTATTTTGCCACAGTAGAGGGAAAAATGGTAGATGGAAGTGGATGGACGCCACCTGCAGGTTATGATCCTCGTACTAGAGGATGGTATAAATTTGTACAGGAAAAGGGGAAACTGGTCTTTGCAGATCCATATTTAGACATGGTAACAAAACAAATGGCAGTACCAGTGGCTATGCCTGTGAAGAATGCAGCAGGGCAAATCCGGGGATTCATAAGCGCGGACATTTTACTACAATCGCTTGTAGAAAAGGTAAAAACGATCAAGTTACATGATGCAGGATATGCTTATTTGCTTGATGCGAAGGGCAATGTTTTGGCTCATCCAAATGCAGAAGTAGTGTCTAAGAATGTATTTGAGTTGGAAGAATTGAAACCGATGTCGTCAATATTTAACGATATATTGGCAAAAGAACAATTTTTTACAAGCTATAATTATCGTGGTAATGATATGCTAATAGTTTCTCAAAAGATACCATCAACAGGCTGGTTTTTGACAATCGCTGTGCCACAAGAGGTTGTTTACCAACCGCTTGTTCATCTGAAATGGTTATTTATGATGATTGCTCTGGCATTAATTATTGTAGTCATTATGATCACATTAACGATGGTAAAGCATATAATAAAACCGATAGAAAATTTAGCTACTCAAGTTCAAATTGTCGCGAATGGAGATCTTACGGTACAAGCGGAGGTAAATGGTAAGGATGAAATCGCATCTCTTGCCCAAGGGTTTAACGCAATGGTACAAAACCTACGTAATTTGATTATGCAGGTTCATAGTAGCTCAGATCAATTAGCGGCTTCGTCAGAAGAATTGACTGCGAGCGCTCAGGAGTCCGCTCAGGCAACAAATCAAATCGCATCCTCGATAACGGATATTGCATCTGGGACCCAAATGCAGTTAGATGGAGTAGGAAAGACGTCTGCTATAGTAGACAAAATATTGCTAACGATTCAGCATGTAACGGTGCGTGCTAATGAAGCAGTTGGAAAGTCCTCTCAAGCTGCTGATAAGGCGAAGGAAAATGGTCTTTCCATTGGCAAGGCGATTGAACAAATGGGGCTTATTGAAGAAACGGTTAATACTTCAGCCAAAGTCGTTGCCAATCTAGGTGAACGATCAAAGGAAATTGGTCAAATTATAGATACAATATCAGGTATTGCAGGGCAAACTAATTTATTGGCACTTAATGCTGCGATTGAGGCGGCTCGTGCAGGTGAACAGGGACGGGGGTTTGCTGTAGTAGCTGAAGAAGTTCGTAAATTGGCTGAGCAGTCGCAAGAAGCTGCTCAACAAATCGCGGTGTTAATTGGGGAAATACAGGGAGATACAGCAAAGGCGGTATCTGCTATGAATGATGGTACGCGTGAAGTAAGTTTGGGAGGAAAAGTGATCAATGATGCTGATCATGCATTCCAGGAGATCGCTCAGTTAATTGAACAGGTATCAACACAAATTAACGAAATTTCTACATCGGTACAACAAATGGATCATGGTGGTCAAGAAATTGTGTCTTCAGTGCGAGAAATTAATAATCTGAGTAAAAAGGCATCGGATGAGACACAGACAGTATCAGCAACAACGGAAGAACAAGCAGCGACTATGGAGGAAATTTCCTCTGCTAGTCACAATCTTGCTGACATGGCTCAAAAACTCCAGGAAACCATTAACCGATTCCATATTTAATTTAAAATAAATGGATAGAATAAAGAAAGATTTGGCGGTAACTTTTATAGCCAAATCTTTCTTTATTTTGATTTTATATATCGTGCTGTAAAATATGCATAGGTAAGGGGGAAAGATGATGAAGCCGTTTGTACCGCGAGTGGCAGCTTGGACGTTAGCTGGTTATATTGTTTCATGATAGGCCAATTTCTTTGTTATGGAAGTTTTGAAGTTAATCATAATAATACTAATGATAATCATAGTCCCACCAATAATTTGGGCGGGAAAGATGGTTTCTTGTAGAATAAAATGTCCGCTCATTACGCCGATAATAGACATCAGATTCAAGTATAATGTAGTAATCGTTACGTCTAGTTTGCTCAGTGCATAAATATAGAGAAAATAACCTAAAGCTGAGCAACAAATGGCGAGAAATATAATATTAGCAAGGGCATGTAGGGAGAAGAAGTGCCACTGATTATGTTCAAATAGGGAAAGCGGAAGCAAAAACATAGTGCCAAATAAAGTCTGGTACGTAGTTAAAAATAGACCTGAATATTTACCATTTAAGGATTTGTTGAGTAGTGTATATAAAGACCACGCAAGCATCGCGCCGACGATACATAAATTACCTCTAAAATTTTGAGAAGAAAAATCAAGTTGTCCATTGGCTGTGATTGCTAAATAGGCTCCACTGATCGCAAGGACAATTCCGATGACTTGGATAATCGGGACTTTGGTTTTGAAAATTAGCATATCCATTGAGATGGCAATGATGGGAATGATCGCAGTAATCAGTGCTGCACTTGATGCTGTTGTGAGACTAATTCCCGTATTTTCAAGATAAAAATATAAGGTGATACCTAAGGCGCCTGCGGTAAGCATTTTCACCAAATCACAAGACTGGAGTTTGCTAGCAGGTTCCACTTTTTTTGTAATGGTCAACAGAATGGTACTGGCAATCAGAAAACGTAAGAGTGCCATTGTTACAGGAGGAACTTCACTGACCGCTGTTTTGATACTGATAAAGGACATTCCCCAAAAGGTTACAGTGACAAGCATAGCAAGGTTGGCTAATAGTTTGTCAGAGAGGAGTGCATGTAGCAGTGTATTGGCTTTTTTTAAGCTGGTTTGCATTCGATACGATTCCTCCTCACTAATTATTATAAAGAGTAGCTAAGTTGTCCGTTTTATATTTTAGCACAGCCTTTTTCTTTAGATCCGCTAAGACATCGCTTTGGTCATTTCTGGGTGGTTCGATAAGAGTTCCTGACTCCGTTAATTTCCAACCATTTGTAGTATTGGTTAGAACAAAAGTCATAGCAGCAAGGTCAATATCACCATGCATTGTCATACCATTCGTTAGCTTTCTAGTATAGTAACAGGCACCAGTAATCGAAGAAGAAGTAGCAGAAGAAATATCAACATAGCGTAAGGTATAGTGATCATACTTACTGACCCAACTGTCAAATTGTTCTTTTGAAAGTTGTTTTGATGGGATATCAACTTGTTGCAGTTGTAGTAAACTTTTATTGTTAAAAGCATCCATGCGCTTCAGTAATACATAGATTGCTCTTCGCTCATCGATCGCGAGAGTGGTCTTAAACTCACTAACATTAGCTAATTCAATAATAGTACCCCACTGGAAGGTACTGACCACACCATCCTTTCTTTTTGCATCAAAATGCAAGGATATATTTTCCTTCTTGAATTTGCGTGGTAAATTAGTTGGTTGATATTTTATACCATCATCGCCAAGAATACCATAAAATCCTCCTTCAATAGGACTGTATACGACTTGTCCTGTTAATTGAAACGTAGTAGGCGAGGGGGGTGGTTGCGCTGCGATAGTAGTGTTGCAAATGAAAGTAAGGAATAGAAATACTAAAACTTGAATTTTTGTTGTAAGACGATTCATAAGACACCTCATTTTATATGTAGTCATAGAGTCATTATAACACTTTATTTTCAGTAGACAAATCGATAGTGTTCCAATATAATAAATTAAAACGAACGTTTAATTGTATTTAATAAGGAGATTGGCATTGAAAAGAGAGATAGTAAGTGATAAATCAACCATAGATAGAATTATAGATGCTGCAATTCCTTTATTTGCAATGAAAGGTTATGCAGCCGTATCAGTAAAAGAGTTAGCCCAAGCAGCAGATGTGAATATCGCTTTGATTTCTTATTATTTTGGTGGAAAAGAGAATTTATACGCAACGGTACTAAAAGCTCAATTTGTACACGTTACAGAATTTATTGAAGTTTTGACCAAGGAAGATGCTTCGCCAATTGAAAAAATACGCCACTTTGCCCAGATGGCAGTTGAATATCATGGGAAACACCCATATACGAGTTATCTAATATATGGTGAAATTATTAATCCTACGGTCTTATTTGATCAAGTTGTGAAAAAAGAAACTTCTCAGGGACATCGTTTTTTATGTAAATGTATTCAAGAAGCGATAGCTCTCGGTGAATTTCGTTCGGACTTAGATCCAGATTATGCGGCGTTATCTTTGATTAGTATTATACATTTTTATTTTTTTACGAAGCATTTGTCTCAGGGTAATTTAGAGCCCAGAGAAAATCAAGCTGAATATTACATTACCCAAGCGGTTGAAACCTATCTATATGGAGTAATGAGGCGGGAAGATATATAAATACTATGACCACAATAAATATATTGAAAATTTAGAAATAATAGATTATAATAAGATCATAAAAGAGAAGGAGGATAGAGAAGAAGAAAAGAAGAGAAAAAAGGAAAAAATTGAGATGGGGTGGTTCTATTATAAAAATAAATGCAAAAGGGACCACAATTTTATATAGCTAGATACTGAAGTATATAGTGGTACAACTGACGTTGTGCTGGGAGTTGGGGAAGTGCTTCATGTTTCTCATCCTGAGTTTTGTAAATGCTTTAGAATTTTAGTTGACTGGATACTGATCGTGGTAACAGTACAACAACATATTGTTTCTAGAATGGTAGATCAAATAAAAGGAAACATTAATTTGTTTCCTTTTATTTAGATTGTGGTTCTAAACTGGAAAAAATTATTGTATAATAAACGAGTAATCTCCATTAGTTATTAATGTAAATGTTTATATTTCATCCTAATGGAAATTTACAAGGTAACTGGGGGGGAATAATGATGAGTAAATATGCTGTTAATGGAGCAAGTAAGATTTATCAAAATTTAACTACGGCTGAATTGGTGGAAATGGCTTTACAGAGAAAAGAAGGTTTGTTGGTGGGCAATGGTGCACTACGGGTGTCAACTGGTAAATATACGGGCAGGTCACCCAAAGATAAGTTTATTGTAGATGTAGCAATGACGCATGATGAGATTGCTTGGGGGAACAATAAACCTTTTTCTGCAGAAAAGTTTGATCACTTGTATAACAGTATGATGACATATATGCAGGGAAAAGAAATTTTTGTATTTGATGGTTTTGCCGGTGCAGATACAGAATATCAAGTTAAAATTCGGGTAGTGAATGAATTCGCATGGCAAAATTTATTTATTCATCAACTATTGTTAAGACCTGAGACCGTGGCGCAAGAATTTTCTCCTGATTTTGAGATCATTTGTTTGCCTGAGTTTAAGGCCAATCCAGAAGTGGATGGTACTCATTCAGAAGCATTTATTTTATTGAACTTTGAACGCCGGATCGTATTGATTGGTGGTACTCAGTATGCTGGAGAAATGAAAAAATCAGTTTTTACGATTATGAATTATCTTTTACCACATAAAAAGGTTCTTTCCATGCATTGTTCGGCTAATGTTGGTGATACAAATGAAACGGCATTATTTTTTGGACTCAGTGGTACCGGTAAAACAACGTTATCTGCTGATCCGTTACGTAAACTGATTGGTGATGATGAACATGGCTGGAGTGATAATGGCATCTTTAATGTAGAAGGTGGTTGTTATGCAAAATGTATTCATTTGAGTCATGAAACAGAACCTCAAATATGGGATGCTATACATTTTGGTTCCGTATTGGAAAATGTTGCTATTGATATGGATAGTCGTGAAATAGACTATGATGATGAAAAAATTACAGAGAATACTCGCGTAGCGTATCCCGTTGATTATATACATAATGCACTGATTCCTGGTATTGCAGGTCATCCGAAGACAGTGATTTTTTTAACTGCTGATGCATTTGGTGTTTTGCCTCCTATTTCTAAATTAACCAAAGAACAAGCGATGTATCATTTTTTATCAGGTTATACTAGTAAATTAGCTGGAACAGAGCGCGGAATTACAGAGCCACAAGCTACTTTTTCTGCTTGTTTCGGCGAACCGTTTTTGCCGTTATCACCTCTAGTCTATGCAAAATTATTAGGTGAAAAACTGGAAAAACATAATACAAATGTATTTTTAATTAATACAGGTTGGTCCGGAGGAGCTTATGGTGTAGGAAAAAGAATGAAATTATCTTATACTAGAGCAATGGTCACAGCTGCTATTGAGGGACAACTGGTTGATGTTCTTTATGAGCTAGATCCTGTCTTTAACGTGTATGTTCCTACGACATGTCCGAATGTTCCTTCAGAAATATTAAAGCCTCGTAATGTATGGCAGGATAAAGAAGCATATGATGCGAAGGCTCATGAACTTGCGAAGTTATTTATCAAAAACTTTACGAGATTTGGCGATCAGATTCCCGCCCCAATTATTGAGGCAGGACCAAAGGTGTAATGAAAGGGTATTAATAAATGAGCCCCTGAATCTATTTAGATTCAGGGGCTCATTTTGCACATTTTACTATTACACGACGCCTTGACGTAATAAGTCGGTTAAATGAATCATACCAATGACACGGTTACTCGTATCGACGACCGGCAGTACAGTGATGGGTTTTGGTTTATTGCTTTCCATCAGGTTTAAAGCTTGTGCAGCTAACTTATCGGCACTGATGGTACGAGGAGTTGCCGTCATCAATGAATCGACTTTTTTATCGAGAAAATCATGTCCTTTTTCTAAACTACGCCGAATGTCACCATCGGTAATGAGTCCTAATAAATGGCCATTTTCATCGACAATCGATGTGGCTCCTAGGCCTTTTCCAGTAATGACAAATAGGGCTTCTTTTACCGTTTGATGTAATGTAACAGTTGGATTTTCTGATCCAGCATGCATAATATCTTCTACTTTGAGTAGTAATTTTCTGCCTAAGGCACCACCTGGGTGAAACACGGCGAAGTCTTCGGGGGTAAACTTTCGGGCAGACATTAATACGACTGCTAAGGCATCGCCAAGTGCTAATTCGACGGTAGTGCTTGTTGTCGGTGCGAGTCCCAGAGGACAGGCTTCTTTTTCTACACCAGCATACAGAAAAACATCTGCGTTTTGGCCCAGTGTAGACTCTTTACGACCACAGATGGCGATTATTTTGGCTCCAATTCGACGAATCGGTGCTAAGATATTAATAATTTCAGCCGTTTCTCCGCTGTTGGATATTGCTAAGACGATATCCTCCTTGGTAACCATGCCTAAATCTCCATGAATACCTTCTGCCGGATGGAGGAAAAAAGATGGTGTACCAGTACTCAGTAGTGTAGCGGTAATTTTTTGACCAATATGACCAGGTTTTCCCATTCCTGTTACGATTACTCGTCCCTTGCCTTCTAAAATCATATGGACCGCTTTGGTAAATTGTTCATCAATATGAGAAATGAGGGATTCTATAGCAGCTGCTTCTATTCGTAATACTTGTTTAGCTTGTTCAATCATCAATGAAACCTCCATGATAGATGTTTATTTACTCTTATCTATAGTATATAAACTATTTATAAATTACAAGGGGTTTTACATAAAATCTCAATCTCAATAAAATAAAAAGAATATACTTGTAACGGATGTCGTGCAACATTGTTAGAAACTTGATTTATATTGAAAGATAAGAGTATAATTGGGTTATTGTGATTTTATAGAATCAATATAGCATTTGTGTATGATATTTGTTTTGAGGGGATTTTAATATATGAGTAAAGTAGTAGTATTAGCAGAAAAACCTTCTGTTGGTAGAGATTTAGCCAGAGTATTACAGTGTAATCAAAAAGGAAATGGATATTTTCAGGGAACAAAATATATAGTAACTTGGGCATTAGGACATTTAGTAACCCTTGCGGATCCAGAGGCTTATGATGAAAAGTATAAATCATGGAAACTTGAAGATTTGCCGATGTTACCGATGCCGCTCAAACTCGTTGTGATTAAGCAAAGTAGTAAGCAATACAACATTGTAAAAGAGCAAATGAATCGCAAAGATGTAAGCGAAATTATTATTGCGACAGATGCTGGTCGTGAAGGGGAACTGGTCGCTAGGTGGATTATCGAAAAGGCTCACGTACATAAACCAATCAAACGGTTGTGGATTTCTTCAGTGACGGATAATGCAATTAAAGAAGGTTTTAATAAGTTAAAACCAGGCAAGGATTATGAAAATCTCTTTGCTTCTGCTGTTGCGCGGGCTGAAGTGGATTGGTTGGTTGGCATTAATGCTACGCGAGCACTAACTTGCAAACATAATGCTCAGCTTTCTTGTGGTCGAGTACAGACTCCTACGCTGGCTATTATCGCTAGTCGAGAAGAGGAGATTAAACAGTTTAAGCCTAAAGAGTTTTATGGTATGACTGCTACGACCAATAATAGTTTGAGGCTAATATGGCAGGATAGTAAAACAAAGAATACAAGGACATTTGATCGAGGTACTTGTGAAAGAATATTAGATGCGATAAAAAATAAAAAAGCAGAAATTATCGAAATTGATAAAGCATATAAAAAGAAATTTTCTCCACAGTTATATGATTTAACAGAATTGCAACGAGATGGTAATAAATTATTTGGCTTATCACCCAAAGAAACTACTTCTATTATGCAACGTTTGTATGAAAATTATAAAATACTGACGTATCCGCGTACTGATTCCAGGTATATTTCTACCGATATTGTCGATACGTTAAAAGATCGTGTAAAAGCTTGTGGCGTTGGTCCGTATGCAAAGTTGGCAGCGACTATTTTAAAAAAACCAATTAAAGGCAACAGTGGTTTCGTTGACAATCATAAAGTTTCGGATCACCATGCGATTATCCCAACCGAGCAACCATCCAATTTAAGTTTACTCGTTGATAAGGAAAGAAAAATCTATGATCTAGTAGTCAAACGTTTTTTAGCCGCTTTATATCCGCCTTTTGAATATGAACAAATTACATTAAAAGCCAAGATTGGGACGGAGATTTTTATCGCTAAAGGCAAAACGGTTATTGCGCAAGGCTGGAAAGAAATTTATGAGCATCCTATCGATGAGGAAGATGCAAAAGACGATATCGTTGAGCAATTATTGCCAAGCCTTACGAAAGGTGAAGTGTTATCAATCACCAATATTTCGTTAACGACAGGCGAAACCAAACCACCAGCGCCATTCACGGAGGCTACATTACTTTCTGCGATGGAAAATCCAGTGAAATATATGAGCAATGAGAGTGAAGCACTGAAAAAAACCATTGGCGAAACAGGTGGTCTAGGCACGGTAGCGACGAGAGCCGATGTAATCGAAAAATTATTTAATAGTTTTGTTATTGAAAAGAATGGTAAAAATATTTTCATCACTGCCAAAGGCAAGCAACTATTAGAACTTGTGCCTGAGGATTTAAAATCTCCTACCTTAACAGCTCAATGGGAACAAAAGCTTGGGCATATCTCTAAGGGGTCACTCAATAAAAACGCATTTATTAATGAGATGAAAGAGTATGCAAAACAAGTAGTTCAGAATATAAAAATTAGCCAAGATAAATTTAAACATGATAATATAACTCGGCATAAATGTCCACAATGCGAAAAATTTATGCTAGAGGTCAATGGCAAAAAGGGAAAAATGTTTGTTTGCCAGGATCGAGAGTGTGGCTATAAGAAGAATATTTCTATTATTACCAATGCTCGCTGTTCTACTTGTCACAAAAAATTAGAATTACGTGGTGAAGGGGAAAATCAAATCTTTGTTTGTAGCTGTGGTTACCGGGAAAAACTTTCTGCTTTTAATCAGCGAAAACAAAAAGAGCATAATCAAGGATCCAAAGGTGAAGTATCAAAGTATTTGCGAGAGCAAAATAAAGTAAGTGATGGACCGTTTAATTCGGCCTTAGCAGATGCTTTTGCCAAACTAAAGCTAAAATAAAATCAAAATATGGAGAGTGTACAATATGAAAGAATTTGAAAATGTATCAATCATCAAAAAGGCAAATGTATATTTTGAAGGAAAAGTAACCAGTCGTACCGTAGTTTTTGCCGATGGTAGTAAGAAAACATTAGGAATTATGCTACCTGGTGAATATGAATTTGGTACTGACGCGGCAGAACTCATGGAAATTTTAGCAGGAGATATGCTAGTTTTATTGCCAGGTCAGCAGGAATATCAACGTTATACAGAAGGGGATTCCTTTCATGTTCCCGCCCATTCTTCTTTTAAATTACAGGTCAAGACGGTAGCAGATTATTGTTGTTCATATGGGGAAAAATAAACGGAGGTAACAATCGTTGAAGTTAAGACATATCCTATATATAGTGGTAGCATTGCTGATCATTAATGTGACAGGCTATGCTCATGAAGGTAAAATACAGTTAGAGTGGAAAAATGCAGAAGATGCTGTGATGTATGAACTCGAGGTTGCAACGGTGCCTCTTAGTAGCAGAAAAGTCGTTTCGAGCCAACAAGTGGTTTATAGGACAACAGAAATTTTCACACCGGGTGTGGAATTGAACTTATCATTGTTTGATGAGTATAAACTAAATAGGCTATATTACCGGGTTCGGCCTTTAGACTTGGATAAAAATCCTATTGCGGGATTTACTCAGGGGGCTACGATTGCAAAAGGAACGCTGAATCCCAGCAAACCGAAGGTCACATCTTTTTTGAAAAAAGGTCATCCTCCTCTTTTATATCCTGCCTATTCGTGGATACCTGTGCTAGGAGCGACTCATTATGAGGTGGAAATCACCAGTCAGCTGCCGGAAAATCCGAATGGCATAGAGGCTTCCCGTTATCGAATTCGTTCGTACTCCATTGAAGGGGGATTTGATTGTTATGATACTCATTCCTATAATGAAGCTGGTACTTATTATTGGCGAGTAAGAGCAATCGGTGATGATAACCAGGCGATCGGAACGTATTCAGATGCGAATTCTTTTACGGTTAGTACCATGAATTATAAATGGGCTGTGTTTGGTGATAGCATTACGCATGGTGGTGGCGCTGTTTCGAATCCACCTTCGGATGAACGGTTTGAATATGTTTCTTATTTGCCGTTCCCTGTTAAAAATTTAGGCAGAAGTGGAGATACCATTGAAATGATGGTGGAGCGCTTTGATGATGATGTGCTTCCGTTTAAGCCTCGATATATGTTTATCTTAGGAGGATCTAACAGCATTCGGGGTGGAGCAACAGGCGAAAGTGTCATTGCATCGATCCAAATCATCAAAGAGAAATGTGAGAAAAATGGCATTACGCCTATCTTTTTAACACTTCCGCCAGTAAATCCCGAGCGGATTGAACGGGTTTTTAAACAACCAACGGCTGGAAATTGGCAAAATGAATTGTTAAAAGTAAATCAGTTTTTGCGTACGCAACCCAATTATATTGACATATATCCATATTTAGTAGATGACAGAGGTTTCTTGCCAGTAGAGTATGCAGAAGATGGACTTCATCCTGATATTTCTGGGAAAAGGATTATGGCACGTTGCATAATTTCTTTCTTGCAAAAGCATCGCTTTTAACCAACAATATAAAGAATAGAAAAATCACACCGAGCAAAGGCTTGGTGTGATTTTTTTGCGCAAAAAAGATAAATAGAAGGGCGATGGTTGGGGAAACTATATGCGATGGATCGGGGCAAGGAGGCGTAGTGTGAAAATTTTAGTTATAGAAGATGATTTGATGTTACGAGAAGCCGTAGTGGCTGTGCTGAAAGAAGGAGAGTACTTAATTGAGCAGACAGGTACTGGTGATGAGGGACTGTATTTAGCAGAAGGAGGCGTTTATGATCTATTGATTATTGATATCATGCTACCAGAGATAAGTGGTTTAGACATTGTCAAACGTTTGCGATCAACAGGGAATGCGGTACCTATTTTGTTATTAACTGCAAAGGATAGTGTCGAAGATAGGGTTACAGGACTCAATAGTGGAGCGGATGATTATCTGGTTAAGCCGTTTGCTGTGCCAGAACTATTGGCGAGAGTAAAAGCATTATTACGACGTACGGGGATGGGAGGCAAAGAAGGAGAACTTTGCTATGGCGCTATTTCGTTAAGCCCTAAGCTAAAAGATGGTTTTATTGGGCAGCATCCACTACAGTTAACGAGCAAAGAATATGAACTACTCGAATATTTGATGATGAACAAGGAACGGATTTTGACGCGCGAACAGGTTTTTGACCGTGTATGGGGTTTTGAATCAGAGACAGCGATTGGCATTGTTGATTTATATATTCATTATCTTCGCAAAAAAATAGCACCATATGGTCAGGAACAATTCATTCAGACCGTGCGAGGCGCTGGTTTCATGCTGAAGGGAAAGTAGATATGTTTAAAAAAACGTTGTACCGTTTAACATTGCTAAATTCCATCGTATTTTTATTTATTTTTATTGCTTTTGGTGTGATGCTATATGGATATGTAGCTCGTCAATTATTCGATGATATTGATCAATCTATGCAACATAAAATTGACGTATTTCGCATTAGTAATAGTCGCCCAGGGGGAGGCAGCATTCTACCTGCTTTCTTTGATCCTCGTATATTGATATTATTACAGGATACTAATGGAAATATTATCAATTTATATCCGTTTCCGATAGAGGGTATTATTGAGATTATGGCATTTTTTAATCAAGCTTCCTCTGATAGGTTGCAAACACAAAGAATCGAGGAGCATGTCTATCGAATACTTCGTTTGCCTTATCAATACAGCGATAATATTGTAGCAAAAGGAAATAATACTGCACCGATTATGATAAAAGAAGTGATTGCGATCAGTATTGTAGATTCGGAAGTGGCAATACTACATCGACTTAGGCTGATTATTCTCATTGGGCAAGTCGTAGGGATGATTGTCATTATTCCTGCTGGATATTATTTAGCGCAGCGCGCTTTAGTACCCATCCGGGCAGCTTGGGAAAAACAGCAACAATTTGTTGCCGATGCCTCTCATGAACTGCGTACTCCGTTGGCTGTTGTGAAAAGCAATGCAGAATTATTATTGCGTCACCCCCAGCATACTGTTGAGGAAGAAACCATTCGTATTACCAATGTCGTCAGGGAAACGGTACGAATGAGCAAATTGGTATCTACATTATTTACATTGGCAAGGGCAGATGCTGATCAAATTGAACTACAACTAGCCCCTCTCATTCTAAATGATGTCATAGCACGTGTCGTTGAGCAGTTTCAACCATTAGCGCAGATGAAAAATATTACCTTACATATCGAGATGAGGGATGAAATTGAATTAATAGCGGATAAAGAAAGATTACACCAATTGTTTATTATTTTACTTGATAATGGGATTAAATACACATCGCCATTTGGTAAAATTTCATTACTATGTTACAGGCAATCCAATATGGTTGTGATCAAAGTAGTGGATACGGGATGTGGAATTGGTCCAGAAGACTTGCCGAAGGTTTTTGACCGATTTTTTCGTGGAGATAAAGTTCGTTCACGTGAAACGGGAGGCGCAGGACTGGGACTAGCAATCGCCCAATGGATTGTAGAAAAACATAACGGCAAAATATGGGTAGCGAGTGAAGTGGGAATCGGAACTCAATTCCATATCACGTTTCCGGTTGAAAAATCATGAAGTGATTTACAGCACCTAGCATGGTGCTTTTTATTATGCCAGTAAAATGGAATCCCGTTCTAAAGAAAATCTAAAAATGAGACGGTAGAATGGGGTAAACCATACAGAAAGTGTGGTTTACCCCATTACTTATATTCGCGGAATTTAAAGGAGGACATTATGTTATATAAAAAATACAGACAAAGACCGATAGCCGCTTTACTGGCAGCAGGAGTACTTTTTTTCAATGCGACAGTAGTACTTGCTTCTCCCGTTGAGTTATCTTTAGACGATAGTATTATTATGGCGATGAAAAATAATCCGTCGATCCATATGGCCATTGCCGATCAAGAAAAAGCAGCTTGGACCATCAAGGAAAATGAAGCGGGTAAATTACCAACCCTATCGCTAATGAGTGGTTATAGCCGAGCCAATGGAGCTTCTACGCCAACGGATAGCTTCAATAATTCATTAAAGTTAAATTGGGCTCTTTATACAGGAGGTCGTGTAGAGGGGCAAATTGATCAAGCCAAAAAGAATGCAGATATAGCCAACTTAGGTGTAGTGAAGGCAAAGGAACAATTAAAACTCGATGCCACTACTGCATATTATAATGTTTTGCAAGGGCGTAATGTTGTGAAAGTCAATCAAGAAACGGTGGATAATTTGCAAGAGCATTTGAAAAACGTGCAAGCTCAATATCAAGTAGGAACCGTTGCCAAGTCAGATGTACTTAGATCGGAAGTCGAACTTGCTAATGCCCAGCAAAATTTAACAAAAGCACAAAATAACTATGATGTGGCGGCTGCCAGTCTCAATAATGTAACGGGTATGCCACTTGATAGCCAACATATTATGAAGGATGAGCTAACGCATGCGAAATATGATATTTCACTGGAAGATAGCATCAAAATGGCCGAGGCGAGAAGACCAGAGATTGCTCAATCTATGGATAGTATTGATATTGCCAAGGCAGGTATTAAGATTGCCGATAGTGGAAGATTGCCTACTGTAGCGGTCAGTGCAAGTGACGGTTTAGGTGGCTCAGAATTTCCCGGTCAGAATAATAACTGGTCGGTAGGGTTTTCTGCTAGTTGGAATCTTTTTGATGCAGGAGTTACAGGGGCTAAAGTGAAACAAGCCAAGGCAAATGAAGAGAAGGTCAGAGCAGCCGATAAACAACTCCGTGATGGAATTGAGCTAGAAGTTCGCCAAGCCTATCTAAGTATGAAAGAGGCAGAGGCTCGGATTGAGACATCCCAAGTGGCCGTAAGTAAGGCTATAGAAGATCTCAAAGCATCGGAGGCAAAATATTATGCTGGTGCAGGTACGAATATCGATGTGATTGATGCACAAATGGCTCTTACTCAGGCTAAGACCAATGCGACGCAAGCATCATATGACTATAATGTGAATAAAGCGAAACTGGAAAAAGCCGTTGGATTGGGAGCGAAATGATAGGGGGTAACAGTATGCGGGTCGTGTGGAAGAAAATTTTGCAATATAAAAAGTGGATTATTTTAGCTATGGTTGTTGGTATAGCGCTCGCAAGTGCTATGTATCTATATAAGGGGAAAGCAACTCCCGTTACAGTGGGAACCACCGTTAATGTAGAACGTGGCAATATGGTCTCGATGATTTCCGCTACAGGCACGATTTCGCCTGTGAATCTGGTTGATATAAGTTCTAAGATATCGGGTCTAATTGAAGAAGTAAAGGTTAAGGAAAATGATCAGGTGACAGTGGGACAAGTACTATTAGTACTAGATGATACTCACTTACAGGCATTGGTGGCGCAAGCGCAGGCTCGTCTATCGAATGCAACTAATATTTATGAACGTACCAAGCGTTTAGAGGCCATTGGATCCGTATCAACTCAGATGCTAGATAGTAGTCGTAGTGATTACAGTGTAGCGCAGGCCGCTTATGAAGATGCTGTATCGCAATTAAATGAAACCGTCATTCGTTCGCCTATTAATGGCAAAGTGATTGGCAAACCAACGCCAGCGGGACAAGCAGTGGCACCTGGTGTATCCTCGCCAATGGTACTTTTGACCATTGCTGATATGTCTAAAATGCAAATTGAAACACAGGTAGATGAATCCGATATTGGGAAAATACAAGTGGGACAACAAGTAATATTTACGGTAGATGCATATCCAGGGAAATCGTTTAGCGGGGTGGTATCGAATGTATCACAAAAGGCCACAATTGTATCCAATGTGGTTTACTATAAAGTATTAGTTGATGTTGCTGGGAGTGAAAATCTGCTAAAACCGAGCATGACTGCCAGAGTTTCCATTCAGGTAGCGGAAAGTAAAAATACCCTAATGGTACCTCTTGCTGTTGTTAAATCTAATAATGGTGAGAAATATGTAATGGCAGTAAATAATGGTAAGCAAGAAAAAAGAACGGTAACCACAGGATTGACGAGTGATGAAAAGATTGAGATCGTAAGTGGTCTGGTAGAAGGGGATCAGGTCGTAGTATCTCCAGCAAAAACACAAACCACAAGCGCTCCTAAGGGCGGTGGCATGATCCCAGGTATGGGTGGTAGGTAAAGGAGGATTCCGATGTCAATTATACTTTCCAACGTGACCAAAGTGTATCAACTAGGAGGCGAAACAGTAAACGCTCTCGCAGGACTTAGCTTAACGATCAGTCCTGGTGAATTTACGGCGATTATGGGTCCTTCTGGGTCTGGCAAATCGACGCTCATGAATATACTCGGGTGTTTAGATCGGCCCACTAGTGGTTCCTACCAGTTAGATAATCAAGAAGTGGCCACGCTAAATGATGATGAACTGGCGATTACCCGCAATCAAAAAATAGGGTTTGTTTTTCAAAGTTTTAATCTTTTACCAAGGATGTCAACCATTCAGAATGTGGCACTCCCGATGGTCTATGCTGGCATAGAGAAAAAAGAGCGTTTAGCTAGGGCTGGCGAGCTATTAACATTGGTTGGACTCGCAGAACGTATGAATCATAGACCGAATGAACTTTCTGGTGGGCAGCGTCAACGGGTTGCGATTGCTAGATCACTCGTAAATGACCCAACTATTATTATGGCAGATGAGCCTACAGGCAATCTAGATACCAAATCAGGTGATGAAGTGATGGCTATTTTTTCAGAGCTCAATACCCAGGGACGGACGATTATCTTAGTGACTCATGAACCTGAGATCGCAGAGTATGCGAAACGGGTTGTGTATGTTCGGGATGGGCTGATTGAGCGGGATGAATGGAAAGTGAGGTGAGTCTATGTTTAGCGAAAGTATTCACATTGCTTTAGATGGACTTAGAGCTAATAAATTAAGGGCTATGCTCACGATGCTAGGAATTATTATTGGTGTAGGGGCCGTGATTGCCATGGTATCGATTGGTATGGGGGTTAGAGATAAAGTCTCAAGTTCTATTGCAGGACTAGGTAGTAATCTACTGGTTGTTACTCCTGGTGCGCCGTCCGCGGGTGGTTCTCGACAAGCAGCTGGATCGGGTATCACCTTAAGTGAGAAGGATGGTGTGGCCATTGCTCAACAAGTGGCTGGTATCAATCTAGTAGCGCCTTCTGTAAACCGTTCTTACCAGATTGTATTTGGCAATCAGAACTGGACAACGAGTGTTCAGGGAACAACGCCTGAAATTGTGGGGGTGCGCAGTTACAACTTACAAGAGGGCACTTTTTTCAGCAATCAGGATGTGGAAACCCGAGCGCGGGTGGCAGTACTTGGTAAAACAGTGGCAGATAATTTATTTAATGGTGGGACTCCGATTGGGCAAACCATTCGGATCAATAATGCACCTTTTAGGGTGATTGGCGTTCTAGAAAGTAAAGGACAATCTGCTGGTGGTGGAGACCAAGATGATACGGTTATCATACCACTCAAGACAGCGCAAGAACGTTTGATGGGAATCACATATGTCCAAAATATTAATATTCAGGCTACTGGTACGGATGTGATTAATCAGGTGCAAACGGATGTCACGGCGCTACTACGGGGCCGTCATAAATTGACAGGTACTACACCGGATGATTTTACGGTACGTAATATGGTAGCAATTATGGCTACGGCTGATGAAACTACTGGAATGATTACATTATTACTGGGCGTCGTTGCGGGACTCTCTTTGCTCGTTGGCGGTATCGGCATTATGAATATTATGCTGGTATCCGTTACAGAGCGAACCCGAGAAATTGGGATACGAAAAGCACTTGGCGCTAGGTATTACAATATATTACTACAATTTTTGATTGAAGCGGTCGTCATTAGTGTTGCTGGTGGACTATTAGGGATTGCATTAGGGATTGGTTCATCGTATGCAATTTCAAATGTTGCTGGTTGGAAGACAATCATTTCTTCCGTTGCTATTATGGCAGCATTTGGATTTTCAGTCATGATTGGTTTATTTTTTGGAATATATCCTGCCCGCAAAGCAGCATTACTAGATCCAATTGATGCACTGCGCTATGAGTAGTTGGTTAAAATGAAGTAAAGGAGATGATTGGATGTTTGGGCATTGGCTATCTAACAATATATTTTATATTGTATTACTTGTAGCATTCCTCTTATATTCCTATCAAATTGATAAGTTACTAGATAAAGAATAGTCAGTGAAAAGTGATGAAAAGCTTATTATACAAAAAGGCTTACGCTCACTTGTCAATAATAAAGATGCTCGTGTAAGTTATAAATCAAAAACTGATAGTTTTTATGGCTATAAAATAGAATTTACAATGATACCAGAAGAACGTATTATTACTGCCGTAGAAACGTGCGATAGTGCTTATGTCGATGAAAATAAATTTGATGAATTGTATAACCGTAGTAAGAAATGTGGAATTAATACAAAAGAGGTTTATGGTGATAAAGCGTATTTTCGCAAACCAATACTTGATATTTTAAAGACAGAAAAAGTGGAGGCGCTTATACCAGTAAGTGCCTCCATATATAAAATTGATGAGAGTAAATTTAGCTATAATAAAGATAGCGATCAGTGGTTTGAGCAGTACTTTCAGGCTATAAAATCAACCGAAGTTGGAAAGAATATTTGATGCTTACGTTATAAAACTACATTAAATTACAAAATTAGTGACTCTGTTATATTGGCGTAAGGTGTTGTAAATTTACATTAAATTACAAAAAAAGTGGTTTACAAATGTAATTTAATGTGCAACAATATAGATGTGGTAAATATTAGTGTAACATTTACAGATATATCCCCACTTATATCGATAATGAAATTAATGGATCGCAAAAGCTTAGGAGAAACTGATGGGAAAAATGACGATAGAAGATCAAATGTTAGCTTTATTAAAGGATCTAAAGAAGCAGATAGCTATTTTAGATTATGGTAATGTCGACTTTATAATACATAATGGATCAGTGATTAGAGTAGATATTAAAACTAGTGTTAAACCAGAAAAAACAATATTAGGCTGACTGAAGAACAGAAGCCAATACTACCCAAACGTAGTATTGGCTTTTGTTATTCTCAACATTATTTAAACAAATAAATGGGAGTGGTGAGTTAGTATGAGCAAAAATACTTTTTTCAAGGTTAAAGAACAAACTGTATTAAGAAAAGTTGAAGATGATTATATGATCGTTCCAATATCTGGAACATTGTCGAGTGAAGGAGCGTTGTTTCAGGTAAATGAAACTGCTGCAGATATTTGGAAATTTATTAATGAAGAAAAAGAAACAAATACAGAGCAGGTCAATAAATATATATGTGAATTATACAAAGTAGATGCCTTAGATGTACAGCAAGATACTGAAATTCTTATCAATTTATTTTTAGAAAAACATTTATTGGAAGAGGCTTAAGATGGAATCTTATAATTACTGGTTATCTCCTAATAAACTAGCTAATTTTATTTTTTCAAATAGAAGTAGCTATAATATTACTAACTTGATTGTAAAAGAAACTATAGATTATAGTATTTCGATTAGACAATTAAATACTCATGAAGTTCCTACTGGCCTAATATTAGATAAGTGGACAATGCAAAAAAGAGAAAAAAATAACTATGAGATTATTACTTCTTTTAAAATTATTAATAATCAATCAAAAAAAATAGCTGAGACATTACGTTCGAAAATCATCGAAAAAAAGATGGAAATATTAATGCCATTTGATAATTTGCATTTAATTGGCAATGATCTATGCTTTTTTTCATTAATAGAAGATAACTCTTTAACAATAAGATGTTCATCTTTTTTAATGAATGAAATATTATATTTATTTTGTGGCAGAAGTGGTAGTGGAAAAAGCACTATGATAAGAAGCGCTCTTGAAAATTTTGGTGAAAATATTACTATTGTTTCGGATGATCACTTAACTATAAAACTATGTAATAACTCAATAGAAGCCATTACTCCGTTCTGGGATGATATAAATTTGAAGGGCACTGGAAAAAAAGTAAAAGCAACTAAAATGGTTTTGTTTTTTTTAGAAGATTCAAGTACTGAAATAAAAAATATAAAGGAAAGTTTTTCAAAAATTTCTTTTATAATAAAACATTGTGTTTTATTTGCCTTTGCAGAGTTAGTTACTACCAAGATAATGATGATAGTTGAAGATTTGGTAAAAAGCTATGAAGTGTATACTTGTCCTTTGGAAAATTCTAAGCAAATATTAGATTTTATAAAACAGAGTGATATACATGAGTAGTTTAGAATCATTGAATTTCGAACAGAGTATGGAAATAATTAAAATCCTTCTAGAAGAAAAAAAATGTCTTGAACTTACATTCAAAGGTTCTAGCATGTTACCAACAATTAAACCGGGTTCACGTTTAATTATAAATAAATTCAATAATTTAAGTGTTGGGAAAATATATGTTTATATAGACCGAGATTTAGATAGTTTCAGTAAAATTGTTTGTCATAGATTATATGAAATTAATAAATATCAATATTATTTTAAAGGTGATAATAGAAATATAATTGATAATTTCGTAGAAGTAAAAGATATAATCGGGGAGGTAGTATCTTGGAATTAGATAGCCTAAAAACCATAGGGTTCGAAATCACAGGTAAATGTAATTTCAATTGTGTACATTGTTATTTAGGAGCTAAGAACAATAATTTTTTAGCAAAAGAGTTTATTATGAATGTTATAAAAAAAATTGGATCAAATTTTCATTCTATATATTTGACAGGTGGCGAGCCTTTGCTTCATCCTGATTTCATTGATATTTACACCAATATTCGTAAACAAGGATTCTTAATTACCATATTAACAAACGGGTCTCTAATAAATGACGATATATGGGATCTTTTTAAAGAGTCTATGCCTCATAAAATTGAAATTTCTTTATATGGAATGACAGAAATAACTAATGAAAAAGTTACAGGAATAAAAGGTAGTTTTGATGTAGTTATGTCTAATATTATTAAATTAAATAAAATGTATCAAAATTTCATTCTAAAATACAATGTACTTACGATAAACTATCATGAACTAGATACTTTTATTAATTTTTGCAAAAAAAATAATATTTCTTTTTCTATTTCAACTCAAATTATTCCTGATTTATTTGGCAACCAAGATACAACTACATATCGATTAGATCCCCAAAAGTCAGTATCTTTATTACAAAGATTAGGTTTAGACTTAAGAACAGTCAATGAAGTACAACATATTTGCGATGCTGGCGACAATATTTTTATTGATTCCAATAAGGTACTACGTGGCTGTCCAGTATTAAAAACAGATCATGATCTGAAAATTGAAAAAGAATGTGATAGTTCATTAATGCTTTCTACCATGAAAAGTATCAAAACTTTTTGTAATACTTTAGATGATAAAATTTGTCCTGGATGGATAGCTTTAGAAGATAAAGAAAAAGTTAAATCATATATAGATCAAGTGGCTTTTTATAAAAAGAATCTTTCTCTTAAAGATACTATCAAAATTTAATAATAAGCATTGCTTATTTAAATTCTGGAGGAATTAATATTGTCAGAAATAATTAGTATAATTAAAAAGTCTGAGGTATCAAAATTTTCACTTTTTTACTGTCTAACAATGGCGATATTTTCTTCATTATTAGCGGTCCTTCCACCTCAGTTTCTGGGTTTTATAATTACTACGCTTTCAGGTGGAGGAGATACTGTATTTATTGGAAGTTTTATGAAAAATATAGCCCCTAGTATGTTTAAGACTAAATATTCTTTGGCAATTGGTGGAATAGTAGCATTTCTTATATTTTCATTTTTATATAGTATATTTCGCAACTTTTTTTGTTATTTTGCAACGATTGTTTCTGAAAAAATAATAATATCTATTAGAAAAAAACTTTTTTCTAAAATATTAAAAATTAGCTTCCTTCAATATTTGGACAAGCCCAAAGGACAAGTAATTTATACTGTTATGAATGATACTCAGCGCTTGGAATATATCTTTAGCAATCCTTTTTACACGTTATTTTCCGACTTGTTTGACTTGGTTTGGATATCAATATTTCTAATATTAATTGATCCAGTTATTTTTGGAATGCTTATGATAACAGTTCCGGTACTATATATTGCAAGCATTAAAACGGCAAAGATACAGAAAAAAGTTGTCGAAAAAATTCAAAAAATTGATGCTGATCTTACAACTAAAATTGAACAAACATTAAGCGGTTACGAAACTATCAAAGCTTTTAATGGTGAAAAATATGAAGAGACTCAATTTTATAATAAAGCAAATGAGTCTTTTCAATATCGCAAAAAAGGAGCAAAAAGCCTCTCTTTATTCTTTCCTGTTGAAGGTATACTCAGGATAATCGGAGTCAGTATTATTATACTATACGCTATTACTAAAATTAATTATGGGATAATGCAAATTGGGATGATTGCCGTTCTTGTCGAATATGCAAACAAATTTTACAGCCCAATTAAAAATATAACACAATACTATCAAACTATACAGGCTGGTATTGTATCAGCTAAAAGAATAAATGAATTTTTCAATATGCAAGAAGAAATAAATACACCCATAGAAATGATTGATATGAAGCAGCAATATCCTAAAAATAAGATGATATTTAATAATATTTCTTTAAATATCAATAATCAAAATATTATTGATAACTTTAGCTTTGATTGTTTCCAAGGTGATCTGATTTTAATTAAAGGCAATAGCGGCTGTGGTAAAACATCCCTCATAAGAATACTTATGGGCTTTTATCCTATAGAAGATAAAAAGATCTACATCAATGGAAGAGATATAAATTCTTTTGACAAACGTACATTAAGAGAAAAAATTTCTTACGCAAGTCAACATGTTTTTTTACAAAATGATTCTATTTTAAATAATATTACTTATCCTCAGCAACAATGTTGTTCAAAAGAAAACGAAATCGTCAATTTATTAAATAAATTGAATTTAAGTTATAAAGACACAAATGAAATAACAGGTGAAGAGGGCCGGAATTTATCTGGAGGTGAAAGAGGAAGAATTGCCTTTGCCAGAGCACTAATGAAAAAAGCGGACATTCTTTTTTTAGATGAAATTACTGCCGCTTTAGATACAGAAAATGAAGATTTAGTTATTGAAATTTTAAAGCAAATAAAAGAAGAGGGAAGAACTATTTTTTTTATAAGTCATAGTAATAATGAAAAATTATTAAAAATTGCAGATAAAATTATAAATTTCCAAGATAAGTTTATAGAATGTCAAAGAGAGGCGACTTAATATGATTAATTATTTAAATGATAGTATGAAAAATAGAGTACCACTTATTGGACATTTTGAAATTACGCACAAGTGTCCTTATAAATGTGCATTTTGTTATAACCATATTGAATCCAAAGAAGAACTTTCAACACCGCAAATTTTTTTTCTCATTAATAAATTTGCTGAAGCTGGTTGCCTACATATAAATATTTCTGGCGGAGAACCGTTGTGTCATCCTGATTTTGTAAAAATTTATAAGTATATCATAAAAAAAGGTATTCGTGTAAGTATTGAAACTAATGCTTCAACTTTATCAGAAAGCACATTGGATATTTTAATAAAATATCCACCAATAAAAATATTAATTTCTATGTACGGTATATCAGAAGATATCCATAGAAAAGTAACCAATTCTAGCGTTTTACTAGAAACTGTAAAGGAAAATATCATTCGCTTACAAAAAAATAAGATCAACATTTTTTTAAGAACGCCTGTATCAAAAGATAATTTTACAGAGCTTCATTTATTGAGACAGTATGCTGCCCAAAATAATATTGAGTTTAATTATGATCCAAAAATTTGGTGGAATCAAAGTGGAGAAAGAAAATTCGACTATAGATGTACTAGTTCTATAGTTGAAAAACTTAAAGATGTAGATCCAATTTATCAAGACTTATTTAAGAAACTAGAGCAATTAGAGACAAGAAGCTTTGCAATTAGAAGCTGCCGTTGGGGCGAAAATGAATTTTATGTAAACCCATATGGAGAAATGCATTACTGCATTGTATTTTGGTCAAATAAATATAACTTATTATCAGGCTCATTTGAAGATGCTTGGCATAATTGGTATATGAAATATAGAGCTAATGGCTGTATTGGTAGGAAGATATATCCCACGGATGGTAATTGTCCGTCAGGTTATTTGTATTTCCACAAAAATTTAGATACATCTAAGACAATAGAAGAATTATTAATACAGAATTCACTTAAAATTTGATTATAAAGTTTGGTGGTATCTATTAAGACTTTTAAATATAAAATGAGGGGTGATTATTTAATGAAAAAATATCTAAAACCAAGTTTTAAAGAAGTAAAATTTAATACTCAATCAACAACAGTACTGGGAAATTGCACATGGTGGAAAGGATCAGGTGGCCCAATTATTTGGTGGTAAACCAATAATATGCAAATTAATTGGTCTAGTCTAAGATTACATCACTTATCTAAACAGTATAGGAAATAAATCTATTAGATAAAAAATTATTATGATACCACCACTTTTGTTGCCGATCATTTCTAATGACGGCAACATTTAGTTTTTATTACTCTCTCTAAGATCTCAGTACTCTGTAAGCTACCTGTGATAGGATGGTTGGCAGAGTGTAACAGACTCTTAAACAGTCTACGTTAGGGTATTTTTTTATCAAACCATCTAAAAAACAAGGAGTTTGAAGAGTTTTAGCGAAATTGTAATTACTAATATCTGGGCGGTGTGCAACATGTTACTAAAAAAAATGGTAAAGCAGGCTCTAGTGTTATTGAATACACAAAATAAAGGAAAATATTGTAATGCAAAGACTGCTCCTTCACTATGTAGTAATGCACAAGAAAAAGAAGACGATAATCCGATAAGTGGAAGAGTGATCGTCATTGATCCTGGGCATGGTGGTAGTGATGAAGGGGTAGTCACGGATAGTGGCTACTGTGAAAAAACCTTTACCTTATTGATGGCTGACAAGCTTGATAAAGCATTGAAACAACAAGGAGCGGTAGTCGTTTTAACTCATTATGATGATCGGAGTGTACGTTTAAGTGCTACCTGTGCATCTGAAGAATTGCAGGCTCGAGTTAATGTTGCGAACCGACATTTTGCCGATGCATTTATTAGTATCCATGCAAATGGATTTTATGATAGTAGCGTCGGTGGTGCTGCGACTTATTATCATAATAATAATGAACTTAGTTCTACATTAGCGCAGTTTGTTCATCAAGAAATGGTATCAGCATGCGGATTGATTGATCGAGGGTTTATAGAGTCTCAATTATATATCCTTAAACATTGTCATAGTCCTGCTATTTTGATTGAACCTGCATTTTTATCGAATAATTCAGAAGAGAGGCGTTTATTGAATCCTTTATTTCAAGATCGATTAACCAATGGAATTGTGAAAGGTCTCTCCAAGTATTTTACGCGAGGAAAAGAGTGTGAAGTGGGTGATTAGTATTTCTTTTCCCACAACACATTATAGCCACCGGGATGATATTTTTTATCACGTTGCACGCGAATGACTTCATCTTCATCAGAAACTTTTACATTGATACTTTTGCCGGGCTGAAGAGATATGCCAGGCGTAAGTGGAATATCCTTTTTCGTATTGTGGATCGAATACGATTGTTCTTCTAAATTTGCAGTATCATCATGAGGGTCTGGTATCGGTGAATGTTTGATTGATTCTATTTCAGGCGGTGTAGGAACAACGCGAGGTTGTTGCTGTTGTTCGTTTGTTTTTGTGGTTGGTTCTTCTGCTTTTTCTTTATTGGGTAAGGGGGGAGCAACGGGAGGAAGTACTTCAGTAGTATCCGACGGTTCTACTTTCGTAGGAACGGGATGAACCATTAATTGAAAATAAAGAGCAAGTAAGAGTAGTGCTATTATTACAATAGAGAGCACTATTTTTTTTAGTCTCATAAAAAGACCTCCGTCATAATTATTACTATAGTAAATTATATACTATGCAGGCAAATTTTTTCTGAAAAATTAGTATAGGTTGTAAAGGAATAAAACTATTGGTAGTAAAAATCATATGTTGCAACAAAGGAAATAAGATTTAGTTTGGAAGGATTTTATTAATATAGCACGAATTAACAGACATTATGGAAAAGTTTATCAAAAATAATTGCAATCGTGTAATTATGAATTCAAAATAAAATATGCTGATACGATATGGATTTTTCAATAGAGAATAAAGTCATCATTCTTACTAGATTCATTTATGAAGGGGAAATAGTATTATGGCTAAAATGGTAGCGGTAAAAGATTTAGTAGCAGGAAATGTTCTCTCTGATACGGTTAATTCCATTACTGGAAAAGTACTTCTCGGTAAAGAGGTTGTATTGACAGCAAGACATATTACTTTATTGAATACCTGGGATATCCAAAATGTTGTTATCGATGCTGATGAAGAAAATGAAGAAGTACATGAGGAGATTGTACAGCAGACTAGTTACTCTACAGAACATCATCTGTTTACGCAAGAGTATGGTTCAATTGTCGCAAATACTGCCTTGTATTTTGAGACGATAAAAAAGAGAAGGATAATTCCGATCTCTCATTTACAAGATGCTGCTGGGGATATTCATTCCTCTATTACTAAAAATAACTTTGAAGTTATGAATTATTTACTCATGAGTGACCAAAAGCTGGTAGGTGTTATTCCCCGTCATTCCGTGATGGTAGCCTATTTTACTAGTATTATTGCACGTCAAATGAAGTGGAGTGCGAAGGATATCGCAGGGGTAGCTTTTGCTAGCCTTTTACATGATGTTGGAAATCTGGTAACAGATGAAATAGAAGATCCACGTAGGAAGACTCATATTGCAGAAACCGCTGGTTTACTGAAGAATGCAAAAGGGATTCCTAATGAAGTGATTTTAGGTATTTTACAACATCGTGAGTGTATGAATAGTACGGGGTTTCCCACAGGGGCAAAGGGGGATCAAATCCATCCATATGCTAGAATGATTGCGGTTGCTGATACGTTTCACAATCTGGCGTATGGTAATAGTTGTATCAATCCGTTCCCTATTCTTGATATGCTGACTTGTGAAATGTATGGTAAATTTGATACTGATATCTGTCAGAATTTCATTTCTAAGGTGCGAAATAGTTTATTATTTAATAAAATCCTGTTATCGAGTGGACAAGAAGCGGAAATCATTTTTTTTAATCGAAATAGCTATTCGATACCTGTAATTAAGACGGCTGACAATCAAATCATTGATTTATCGCAACGAAAAGATTTGGCAATTAAGGAGATTGTGATTCCGGCGGAGCGTCTGTGACGCATATTATTGTTTGATCTTGTAATATGATATAATAGTGGACGGGCATTTTATTAACATTACGATAGTATGATAAGGTTGGGGGACTAGAAAATGAAAAGGTATATAGGTATAGTACTGATTATTGTTATGGCATTTACATTAGCTGCTTGCTCTAATAGTAAGAAAGAAGAAACTGAGCCAAGAACAGGAAAACTCCAGAATCTTAGCATTGGACTAATGCCTGATGTAGATTCCATCCCATTTATTATTGCACAAGAAAAAGGATATTTTAAGGAAGAAGGTCTCAACGTAACATTAGAATCTTTTAAAAGTGCCGTAGACCGAGATAGCGCTTTGCAAAGTGGTAAATTAGATGGTGTGATTTCGGATATGCTAGCAGAAACTTTTGCTAAGGAAGGCGGTTTTGATACTGTCATTACCTCTTTGAGTAGTGGCAGTTATAAACTCGTCATTAGCAAAGATGAAACCGCTACGAAAGTGCAAGATTTAAAGGATAAGGATGTAGCCATTTCTAAGAATACGATTATTGAGTATGTAACCGATGCGATTTTGCTAAAAAGTAGTCTAGCTTCCAGTGATATTCATAAGGTGGTCATTCCTCAGATTCCTACCCGTTTAGAAATGCTGAAAAGTGGTAAGATTGCGGCTGCTACGTTACCCGAGCCGATGGCAACGCTTGCGGTTAAAGAGGGCGGGAAAATACTAAATGGTTCGGATCAGTTAGGGATAAGCCCTGGTGTCATATTGTTTACGACGAAAGCAGTAAATAGTAAAGAAAAAGAAATGCAGGCCATGTATAGGGCTTATAATAAAGCCATTGACTATCTAACGAAAGAGCCTATCGAAAATTATATTGATATCATAATCGAAAAAGGTGGATTTCCGCAAGCGGTAAAAGGATCACTGGTTCTTCCGGCATATAAAAAAGCTGAGGCTCCAGACCCGAAAGATATCGCTGGCGTTCTTACATGGCTTCGAGAAAGAAATTTAATTCAAAAAAATTATTCCTATGAAGAACTGGTTGATAATCGGTTTGTGAGGTAATATGGCGATGATTCGAATCAAAGATTTAGCTGTTACGTACCAATCGCAAGGAACAAAGTATACCGTACTGAAAGATATTAACTTAGAGCTTGGTGCAGGCGAAACTTGCGCTATTATCGGTCCTTCTGGCTGCGGCAAGTCGACGCTCTTAAAAATACTGGCCGGGATTATTAAAGGTTTTGAAGGCACTGTGGAAATTAATGGACAACCTGTTATGCCGCATAAGCAAAAAATAGGATTTATTCCTCAGAATTATGGACTATTATTATGGAAAAATGTATATCAAAATATCTTACTGGGAGTCAAAATCAAAAAAGAAAAAGAAGCAGATGTTAAAGAATCGTTAGAGGTGTTGTTGCAACAACTGGGTTTAACTGGACTAGAAAATCGTTATCCTAGAGAACTAAGTGGGGGCCAGCAACAGCGAGTCGCTTTGGCTCGCTCTTTTCTTTTAAAGCCAGATTTATTGCTGATGGATGAGCCCTTTTCTGCGCTGGATGCTATGACGCGGGAAGAAATTCAAAATGTATATTTACAAACCTGGAAAAAGAACTCCATATCAACGATACTGGTTACACATCATGTTGAAGAGGCTGTGTATTTAGGCCAAAAAATAGTCCTGCTTACTGGTTCTCCTGGTACCGTTAGCAAAGTAATAGACAATCCATTATTCGGAGTAGAAGGCATTCGTAGTAGGCAAGAATTTTTTAGGTTATGCCTTGAAATCCGAAAGATGATAAAAGAGGACTGGGAAAAATGACAGAAAAGGGACAGAAATTTTGGTATCTATATGGAATCGTAAGTTTTCTCCTCTTATGGTATGCTGTTTATTATTGGATTAAATTACCGATCATCCCTTCTCCTTGCTCAGTATTGATGAATTTATATCATATATTTTTTACAAAGATTGCTATTCATGGCTTTTATAGTTTGTGGCGCATTGTCGCCGGAGTTTTTCTCTCTGTCATCATTGGCGTTCCCATCGGGCTTTGCATGGGGTATTTCGTAAGATGGAATTTGATACTATCTCCGCTTATTTATCTAACCTATCCCATTCCCAAAATTGCATTATTGCCGATTGTCATGCTGCTTTTTGGACTCGATGAGCTGTCAAAGATTCTAATGATTACTTTGATTATTATTTTTCAAGTTATTGTAGCGGTAAGAGACGGAGTCAAAAGTATTCCTCGCGAAACATACTATCCCCTATATTCTTTAGGGGCTGATTTTATCAATATATTGTGGGAAATCCTGATTCCTGCCTCATTACCTAAATTCTTCACAGCACTACGGATCGCGATGGCGACCGCGATATCGGTACTTTTTTTCACCGAAACGTTTGGCACACAGTATGGGATGGGGTATTTTATTATGGATGCATGGATGAGAGTAAACTATTTGGAAATGTATTCGGGTATTGTCGTGTTAAGTACTATTGGACTCATGATTTTTGGTGTGATGGATTACTTAGAAAAAAAGATGTGCCATTGGCAGTATAAATAAGAAACGAGGTTGTCCAAATAAATGGACAACCTCGTTTCTTATTATGCATCTCCCATAATATGTGTAATAAACTGCTGTGCTGTTCTGCCAGAGCGACCGGCGTGTGAACGTTCCCATTGTAGGGACTCTGCTTTCAATTCGTCGAGTGGCATGTCAATCTTATGTTTAAGTGCTAATTCTTCAACAATTTTTAAATATTCATTTTGCGTAGGGGAAACGTATGTTAAGACAAGTCCGAAGCGGTCAGAAAGAGAAAGTTTTTCGTTTACGGTATCAAAATGATGAACATCTTCATTTTTTTCACTGCGATCACTCCAAGTCTCGCGAATCAAATGCATTCGATTGGAAGTGGCATAAATTAAAACATTCTTTGGTTTGGATTCGATTCCGCCTTCCATAAGGGATTTTAAATGCTTATATTCAATTTCAAATTCTTCAAAGGAAAGATCATCTAAAAAGATAATGAATTTTTTGCCCATCGTTCTCAAAACTTTTAAGATGTCATGAAAATAGGGCAAATCATGCTTGCCGATTTCTACAAGGCGAAGACCATTTAAAAAGTAATGATTCACGAGTGCTTTTACCGCAGATGATTTTCCTGTACCTCTATCACCAGCCAATAATACATTGCAACAAGGTTTGCCAGCAATAAAATTCTCGGTATTTTTTATTAATGCGTTTTTTTGTCGATCATACCCAATTAAATCATGCAGGTAAATGGGGTCACAGTGGACGATTCCTTCCAGTCTATTTTCTCTATGCCAACGAAAGGCAGTATGATTGACCAGTTCTCCATAGCCATAACTTACATAATGTTCGAGTAGTTTGTCTACAATTTGTTCATCAGAATAGTGTTCACTATCAGATAAAAAATAGGTTTGCAGAGTTTCTAGATATTTTTTTCTTAGATTGCTGGTAGGAGTGTACTGATCAATTAACAAGTTTTTATTTTCAAAACAAGACAGAGTATCTGTCATAAATTTTCTTAGGATAGAAATATCATGTATTGCTGCTTGCCGTAAACTGGTTCCGATATGACCACCTGTTTTTTCGGCCATGATACTAAAAGTATTTTTATCTACCGAGATGAGATAGAGAATATAAGACTTTACGATATTACCAGATAACCCTAGCTTTTCGGATTTTTGTATAAGATGGTGAAACAACTCAAAAGGAAGAGTTTCGTTTTGAGTTGTAAAAAAATTACACATTTTTTGAACTAATTCATCGTCTATAATACTCCGATAAATTAATAATTGATCTAAATTTGAATCTGTTTTGTTCATCGTTTACACATCACCTTATGAAAAATTTTAATGACATGATGTTATTATAATTTTAATAATACGATAAGTAAAGTAAAGGCTACTGTATGTAATGAAAATTTAGTAAAAAAACTAGGGAAAAATCAGATAAAATACTATTGATTTTATAGATACTATTTGTTATAATGTAGATAGTAATTTTCAGTTAATAATAATTATTAAAAACTTTAGGGGGATTTAGTAATGAAAAAATTTATATGTGTAATCTGTGGTTATGTTCACGAGGGAGATTCTGCTCCAGATTCCTGTCCTGTATGTAAAGCACCTGCTGAAAAATTTATTGAAAAATCGGATACTGCTATGGCTTGGGCTGATGAGCATAGAATCGGTGTAGCTGCTGGTGTAGATGCAGAAATCGTTGAAGGTTTAAAAATGAATTTTATTGGCGAATGCACTGAAGTAGGTATGTACTTGGCTATGAGCCGTCAAGCAGATAGAGAAGGATATCCAGAAGTTGCAGAAGCGTATAAAAGAATTGCTTTTGAAGAAGCAGAACATGCTGCTAAATTTGCAGAACTTCTTGGTGAAGTTGTTACGACTTCTACGAAAAAGAATCTTGAACTACGAGTACAAGCTGAATATGGTGCTTGCCAAGGCAAATTAGGTATCGCTAAGAAAGCGAAAGAACTTGGTCTAGATGCGATTCATGATACAGTTCATGAAATGTGCAAAGATGAAGCACGTCATGGTGGTGCTTTTAAAGGTCTATTAGATCGATACTTTGCTAAATAAGATATAGTTGCAATATATCAAAAATCCTGTAATTCTTATTTGAGAGTTACAGGATTTTTTTGTGGAATCAGAAAGTATATCACTTTCTCGATTTCAAGTAAGAACGACTATTATATGAAAATATATGAAGTACTAAATAATGTGCCTCTATCTTGTTAGTCTGCTGGGAATAGGCTATTCCCGACGATCGTCTGTAAAAGACTTAGTGTGTTATAGAAAGATTAAAATTGTGGATTCATATTGGATCTGGTAGAATATATACTATAGCGTGAAAATTCCATAAAATGATCCGCCATTCAAGCGTAAGTGAGTTTCTAGAGGAGAGAGAAATATTTTTTTCACAGGCTACTGAGTAGCAATAGTTAGCAAATGATTTGGGCTTTTATAAAGGATAAATTACTGCAACGTGATTTAGAAGAAGGAGTGGCTCTGATGGATGAAACAACTTTGCCGGTAGTGCAGCAAGAAATATGTGAATTATCCACAATTGATATCGCAGTGCGTCGTGATCGCCTGGAAGCAATGGTTACGGTTACAACTCCTTTAGATGCACCAGCAGTGACTATGATGCAAATTTTAGATAAACTAGAAGAGGCTGGCATCAATTATGGTATTGATAGAGAGGCTCTAGAACGTCTTATCGATAAACGGTCAAATGAAAAAATTACATGTGCACGTGGTACTACTCCTTGTGTGGGGGAAAAAGCTACACTTCAATATCACGTGGATATTGAAAGTCAAGGGCGACCAACGGAACTAGAAGATGGGAGTGTCGATTTTAAAAATATTAATAGTTTTATTAATGTTGAGAAAGGACAACTTCTAATAGAAAAAATTCCACCCACACCTGGTATACGGGGGATCGATGTTTTCGGTTTGCCGATTCCAGCTAAAGCCGGCAAAGATATACCAGTGCCGAAAGGGAAAAATACGGAAGTTATTGATAATTGCCGTCTTATTGCTGCGATTGATGGTCAACTACATATAACTAGTAAACGTATAGACGTTCTACCAACGATTGAGATTGCTGGAGATGTTGACTATTCTACTGGTAATATTGATTTCGTAGGAAATGTTATTGTTCGTGGTTCCGTGCAACCTGATTTTTTGATAAAAGCAGCTGGTAATATAGAAATTTGTGGTTCTGTATGTGGTGGTATGATCGAAGGAGGTAGTATCATCATTCGTATGGGCATTCAGGGGATGAATCGTAGTGTGATTAAAGCCAGGGAACGGCTAGTGGCCAAATTTGTTGAGAACGCTACCGTGTATGCTGATCAGGAAGTTTTGATTAGTGATTTTGTTTTAAATTGCTCGGTATTTGCTGGTCGCCAAGTCATTGTTCAAGGAAAACGAGGATTAGTCCTTGGTGGACGCATATCCGCTGGTGAAGAAATTTGCATTGGTACGGTTGGTAATCAGGCAAATGTGCTTACAGATCTTGAAGTTTCTACTAACCCTTTTCTTAAGGATGAATTGCAAAACTTGAAAGAGGAAAAGAAAAAGATCGAAGAATTATCCGAACAGTTACAGTGTTCTTTAGCTTATTTGAACAAACAAGGAATGGATAATATAAATGCTAAAAAGCGGGAACGGTATAGTCAAATGGAAGACGAGTGTAATGCTCTGCCAGAACGTATAGAACAAATACAGCAACGCACAGTTGACATTAAAGATATTCTTTCGTCGTTAAGTCCAGGGAAAATTCGTGTGTCGGATGTAATGTATCCTGGTGTAAGAGTATCAATCGGACCATTGACTAAAAATATGAATGATTCTCTCAAATATCTTTCTCTTTATGCTCATGAAGGGGAAATTAAAATTTCATCGTTTCGCTAATTTTGAGCAAGGGATTGATCTTTTGGAAGGAATTTAGTATAAAACGTTGAATATGTAATATAATTAAAGGTATAACAAACGTTGCCTTTTTTTCAATAAGAATAGATTGATTTAGATGTTCTATATTAATTTATTTTGGGGATTTAGTCAGAGGAGAGGTTTTTATGAAAATAACACGTGTTGATTCAACCATCAGTACGAATAAGTTGCAAGAATCTAAAGAATTTTATATGCGGCATTTTGACTTTCAATTGGTCTATGAAAGTGACTGGTATATAGAACTAATAGCACGAGATTTTCCTAATGGTATAAGTTTTACATTGCCTCAACGAGAAGAAGGGGAATTTTTTAATGGCAAGGGTTTAATTATTTCGTTTGAAGTGGAAGATGTAGATCGTGAATATTGTCGACTAAAAGAAGAGGGATTGCAAATCTATCAAGAATTACAAAATAAGCCTTGGGGTGAAAGAAGTTTTGTAATTAACGATCCGAATGGTGTTCATCTTTATATTTATACATCCACTTCCCCAGAACCAGAATATCAAAAAGTATATGATGCTTTTAAAAAGTGATATAATAAGCCGGAATCTTTATCGATAGATTCCGGCTTATTATATCAAACATGTTGTATTTCGTTTTATGAAGCAAGAGGGTTAGAGGTGGTTAGATGGCAGTGCCCCAAATTTGGTGTACTACATGCATTCATTTATATACTACTTGGGATCGACATTTCCCCTATGGGTGCAGGGCGATGAGCATCAAGAGTTCTAGATTACCTGCTGAAATTGTGAAACAATCTTCAGGTATGGATTGTTTAGCATATGTTGAAAAAGTTAAAAAGCAAGAAAAATAACGTGTGGAATGATTGAAATAATGAGGCTGTGTTTTCACACAGCCTTGTCTGTATTTTTAGATATTTTTGGGAGTTTCCAAAACATAGACCTTTACTTTTTGAATACCAAATTTTTCGGCTTCATTGACTGTCCATTTGGCTACATCGACACGATTACCCTTAATCGCTCCTCCTGTATCTTCAGCTACTGCATATTCTCCATGACCGTCGGGATATTCGATATATACACGTGAACCGAGGGGGATTACTTTAGGATCTACAGCAATGATTCCTGGACGCACCTGTGAACCGATATACGTTTTATTGCCCCATTGATCATTATCATGAGGGCCTGGAGCATAAGCAGTCGCGGAAATATCCAATACGTGTTTATAGTTAGTTGGTGCATTCGTAGATGTGTTATTGGCATTGGGATCAGGTTGCGCATTGGTGTCAGTTTTATTGGTTTCCTCGGTTGGCTTTGGAGTAGCAACAGGAGTGTTATTAGCATTGGGATCAGGTTGCGCATTGGTGTCAGTCTTATTGGTTTCCTCGGTTGGCTTTGGAGTAGCCACAGGAGTGTTATTAGCATTGGGATCAGGTTGCGCATTGGTGTCAGTCTGATTGATTTCCTCGGTTGGCTTTGGAGTAGCAATCGGAGTTTTATTTGCATTGGAATCAGATTGCGCATTGGTGTCAGTCTTATTGGTTTCCTCGGTTGGCTTTGGAGTAGCAATCGGAGTTTTATTAGCATTGGGATCAGATTGCGCATTGGTGTCGGTTTTATTGGTTTCCTCGGTTGCCTTTGGAGTAGCAACAGGAGTTTTATTAGCATTGGGATCAGGCTTTACATTAGTAGTTGTTTTATTAAGCTCTTGAGTGGGTTTTATGGTAGAGGCTGGTGTTTTATTCACATTCGGACTCGAAACTGGTGATGTAGTAGAATTGAAATTGATTTGAGTGGCGGATTGATTTGTTTTTCCCATTTGCTGCGAAGTCGTAGCGGATGTATTCATTGCATTGGAACTAGCTGATGCATGAGCGATGCTGGGCATCCCTGGTAACATAGCTGTTGAGAAGATCGTTGCTGCCGCGACGATGCCAGCAAGATTTTTATATTTGCGTTTAATACGATCAAGCTGTTTATGTCGAATTTTATGTGTCATGTTCGTGATCCTCCTTTATGATGTTCGCACTTATAGTATTTGTTTCTTATGAAAAAAATATATAAACTATCATCAAAAAAAGAGGCAACATTATATTTATTATCAATATATCGCAGGATATGGATAGGCAGATAACGAAATGCTAGCTATAGCAATCGTCATTTGGAGGATGCGCAGTGAAAAATGTGAGATTAACGATAGGCGATAAATGGCTTATCGGGATACTTTTAGTTTTATCTATTACAGGAATTTCTTTTAGTTTTATCCTTTTTCCCGTTCAGGGGAATGTAATTGCCGAAATTAGTGTTGATAGCAAACGGATTAAGACAATACCACTTCGTAAAGGATATCATGAAGAAATCCGTATTGGTGGTGAAATGGAATATGCAGTGATTGAAGTACAAGATGAAAAAATAAGAATTAGGCAAGATGATTCACCACGCCAAATAGGTGTGCAAACAGGATGGATTAGTAGTCCTCCACAGCAAATTGTTAATTTGCCATATCGTATTGTCATTCATCTTGTATCAAGTGAGAATATTGATGTTGATGATATTGCCCGCTAAATAGGTGAGGGGTTGAATATTTAACTCAATCATTGTATGATACCATTTATATAAGTAGTCGTTGGGAGGTAAATTATGCAGTTGTTGAAGGATAAAATTCAAAAAGAAGGGGTGGTGATACGAAATTCTCTACTAAAGGTCGATTCTTTTTTAAATCATCAAATGGACCCACAATTGATGATGAAATTAGGGGAAGAATTTGCTCTTCGGTTTAAAAATAATAACGTTACCAAAATTCTTACGATTGAATCTTCAGGTATTGCTGTTGCAATTATGGTAGGATTTGTTCTTCAGGTACCAGTTGTTTTTGCCCGAAAGAAAAAATCGGCTGTAGGTAATGACAATGTATATAGCACTACCGTATACTCGTTTACGAAACAAGAAAGCAACTATGTGACGGTTTCCAAAGAATTATTGGCAGAGGGAGAAAATATCCTGATCGTTGATGACTTTTTAGCCAATGGTGAAGCTGCCTTGGGATTGACCAATATTGTACAGCAAGCAGGTGCTACTGTTGTAGGAATTGGTATTGTCATTGAAAAGAGTTTTCAACCAGGTGCGGAAAAACTTAAAAAAGCTGGTTATCAGGTAGAATCTTTAGTGCGTATCCAGTCTTTTTTAAATGGACAAGTACATTATGTATGATGTGATATTATTTGATTTGGATGGAACTTTAACAGATCCCAAACCTGGTATCACAAAATCAGTACAGTATGCTCTTTCTAAAATGGATATTATAGAAGAAGATATAGAAAAACTCACCCCTTTTATTGGCCCTCCTTTGAAAGCTTCTTTCAAGGAGTTTTACAATATGAGTGATGAGCAGGCTACGCAGGCTATTGTGTATTATAGAGAACGCTTTTCTACTGTTGGCTTATATGAAAATATGGTTTATGTTGGAATGCAAGAGTTGCTAGAAGAACTACAAAATAGAGGCAAGAAAATATATGTTGCTACGTCAAAACCGTCTGTATTTGCGATAAAAATACTAGAACATTTTGATCTCATTCATTTTTTTCAAGCTGTGATCGGTAGTGAGCTTGATGGGACGCGAGTAGAAAAAACAGAAGTCATCCAGTTTGTATTGTCAACGATCGAAGATCGTAGTCGTGTCGTTATGATTGGCGATCGAAAATATGATATAATGGGAGCTCGAGAAAATCAAATTGATGCAATTGGTGTTGCCTATGGATACGGTAGTTATGAGGAGTTAGAAACGGCAAAACCTAATTATATAGTAAATACGGTATCGGAATTGAGAGCCGTTTTATGCAAAAAATAATATAAGGGTTCAGGTTTTCTTTATTCATATCAATGAATGAGAAAAACCTGAACCCTATTTTTAATACAATTCACCTCGAAGGCGAGCGGTTTCTGCTTGGCTTTCAGAATAATACCAGCGTGTAGATTTACCAATAATACAACGCATAGCATCAAGCTTTCCTTCAATAGCCATTTGTCTCATTTTTTTTAGATCAAAACCATTCGAGGAATAATAATTGGCAGAAATAAATCCTTGATTATTTAATTTTTTGCGATATTGACTAACATCTCTACTATCTAGTTGGACTTGCCAAATCGACATAAAATATCCCAGCCTTTCGCCATGTGCATTTTTTTGAATTGTTTTTATAATATATAATTTGATTATATACCTATTTGATTAGAATTGGCTATAGTTTTTTTTGGAAAAAGTGTAATAAAACTTACTTTTCGTTACACTGATGGTAGTTTTATAGTGAAAATAGTCCCTTTGTTTACAGTGCTTTGTACTTCGATATGTCCGTTATGCATTTCTACGATAAACTTAACAATTGCGAGCCCAAGGCCTGTACCACCAGCATTACGAGATCTCGCTTTGTCTACTCGATAGAAACGGTCGAAAATAAGTGGTAAGTCGGCGGGGGGAATTCCGATTCCGGAATCTTCCACGAGTAGTATTACATCCTTATTTTCTTGATAGCATTTTAATTTTACTGTGCCGGATGGAAGGGTATATTTAATACTATTGTCTACTAGGTTAATAAGGACTTGCTTGAGCCAGTCTGGATTGGCCATGATACAAATGGGATTAGCAGGAGCATCGATGTTGATACGAATCTGTTTTTCATTTGCATTGATGGTAAGAGAGTTCTTTACTACATGAAGCAATGGAATTAAGTCGGTTGTTTCTAGTTTGACTTGTTGACGATATTCTTGTGAGTTTAGCTTAGCTAATTGGAGAAGTTCATTCACTAAGCGCTGCATTCGCTTCGCTTCGGTATGAATAATGTTTACAAACTTAACGCTAAGTGCTGCATCTTCGATCGCCCCGTCTAATAATGTTTCGGCAAAGCCTTTGATTGCTGTAAGAGGAGTAGCTAGTTCATGAGAGGCATTGGCCACAAAATCGGCTTGGCGTTCATGCATATCTTGGAGGGTTGTAATATCATGAAATACAGTTAAGACGCCAGTAATATTGTTTTCTATAGCCGTGATCGGGGCTAAAAAAACTTGAAAGACTTTTTTACTACCATGAATATTTGTTTTAAGATAGATGGTCGTATCTTTTTCGTTGGCGATCGTTTCGTGTATGGAGCGATCTAACTGACTGTTGCCTATGGCTTGCATATTATGTTGATTGAGTACGGAATCTTTCATGTCAAAAATATCGAGGGCCTTTTTGTTAGCAGTGGTCAATCGTCCATACCGATCTAAGAGTATAACTGCGTTGTCCATGTGTTCGAGTATCAGAGAGAGTTTTTGAGTTTCAGCAATGGATTCATTTATTTTATCATCCAAATTGGATGCTAGATGGTTAAGAGTGTGAGCTAGTAGTTCTAATTCATCTCCAGTTCGTATATGCAATCGATGGTTTAGATCGCCATTGCCTATCTGGCGGGCAGCAGTGGTTATTTCTTCTAGAGGGGCCGTATATTTTTGGGCTAAACGTATACTAAGGGCGATGGCTAGTAATGAAATGAGAAAAGTGGAGATAAGGAGAGTGGATTTTATACTACTGAACCCTGCATCGACGGCAGCGAGGGTGCTGGCAATCCGTACCGTTCCTACTTCCTCACTCTGGCGCCATATCGGAATGGCTACATATAGCATATTTTGATTGATCGTAGTGCTGTAGCGGGTGGAATTGCCGACGGATCCTGTCATAGCTAATGCTATTTCTGGTCGTTCTAGATGATTTTCCATCAGCGATGGATTTTCCCAGGAATCGGCAATGACAACACCATTTTTATCAACGACTGTTATTCTAAGATCATTTTTAGTTGCGAGTTCTTTGACCCGATGATCAATACTGGCTTTTTCTATTGGGTTATTCATATAATCTTCCAGAAATTGTTCAGTAACTCGAGCGTGGCTGAGTAGACTCGAGGTTAGTATTTCTATATTGTGTTGGTAAAAGAACCATAACAAATAGGTACTTAATAATGACATCGTTAATACAATTAATACAAGGTATGTAACGATGAGTCTAGATTTGATATTCCATTTAAACATAATGATCCTCCCATAGCATCCTATAAGCAAAGCATATAATAAAAGTATCCACCATTTAATTTAAAAATGGTGGATATTAACAATAAATTAACATTGATTTTTTATGTGATCTTTTTTTGCTAGTAATTTTGAATAATATTCAATAATTTCCCTACGACGAATGATGCCAATAAAAATATTACTATCATCTACTACTGGAACAAAGTTTTGTGCGATAGCCAAAGAAAGTAAATCCTCCATTTCGGAATTAATTCGTACTGGCTTAGTGGTCATTCGTCGAGAAATATCTTTCAGTTTAACCTGCTCTGTATCGGCAAAGGTTAAGCCGGGTGTGTTTTTGATTTTCCACAATAAATCCCCTTCGGTAATTGCTCCAGCATATTTTCCATGTTCATCAATGATTGGAACCGCAGTATAGCGGTGATACTCCATTTTTTCAAGTGCCTGTCGCATCGTACAATTAAGCGGTAAATAAACGATCTCACTTTTGGAGATAAGAAAAAAAGCTATGTTCATTAAAGTGGCCCTCCAGTAATATTTACACTATATATTGAAATTCTATATTTCTATTCGATAATCCTTTCAATAGTCCATATTGGTGCAAAAAAGAGAATGTAGTAGCTTGTCTGCGTGAGTAAATATTCGAAATGTATCAAAACGTATCAAAACAGTTACAATAAGCATTGTGAATTATAGCTAAATGTAGAAATTTAACATAATCATAACAATGTCTTAACACATGAAAATAAAGATCGTTCTACAATATAGCTATAGTAAAAAACGTAGGAGGTCTATGATATGAAAATTTCCCCGAAACATAAAATACTAGCAACGGCTATGGCGTTATTACTTGGTGCTAGCCTAATTGCCGGTTGTGGCGGTAACAAAGAAGCAGGAAAAACAGGTGAAGTACAAGGAACAGTGACTGCATCTGGTTCTACAGCATTACTTCCTTTATTGAAGCCTGCACAAGAAGAATTCCAAAAGAAAAATGCAAAGGCTACTGTGACGATTGCGGGTGGTGGTTCATTCACTGGTTTGAATCAAGTTTCAGCTGGCTCGGTCAATATAGGTAACTCCGATGTTGCACTGACTGACGAATACAAAGATAAAGGTCTTGTGGATCATCAAGTAGCAGTTGCACCGTTTGTGTTCATCGCCAACCAAGATGTAAGTGTTGATAGCTTGACTCAACAACAGTATGTAGATATTCTGACTGGTAAAATTACGAACTGGAAAGAAGTTGGCGGTAAAGATCAAAAAATTACTTTGATTCACCGTGCGAAATCTTCTGGATCACGTGCGACCATTGCGAATGTAGTATTGAAAGGCGTTGCATTTACTGATAATGCGATTATCCAAGATTCTAATGGTGCAGTTCGTACCGCAATTTCTAGTACACCGGGCTCAATTGGTTATGTGGATGCTGCATATGCTGATACTACTGTAAAATCAATTGCTTTTAATGGCGAGAAATACTCCGCTGATGCTGTAATTAATGGCAAATATCCTGTATATGCTTATGAACATATGTTTACAAAAGGCGAAGCTACTGGCGCAGTGAAAGCTTTCATCGACTATGTAATGAGTAAAGATTTCCAAGAAACTTATGTTGAGAAAAATGGCTTTGTACCAATGACAAAAATGAAAAAATAATTGAGAAATTCATAGGAATAAACGTAAAAGGTCATGTTAATATCATGACCTTTTATTGCGCAATCAGAAAGTATAACACTTTCTCGATTACAAGTAAGGGCAACTAAGACTTTGGTCTGCGCTTATGCTTGACCGAAGTCAAGTTTTCTTTATCGAATCCAAAGAAGATGGTGCTATGTAAGGGGGAAAAATATCATACATGTTTAAGAAAAAGCTAGAGACAATGCTGCAGAACATGAAGTCTATTCCTTCGTTGCTAACCATTTTGCAGAGATTTTCTTTGCGGCGACTAGTAAGAAGAAAAACTTGGTCATCGCTTGTGACGCAGGCAACACTCCTTATTATTTTGACATGTATTATACCTCTTAGTATTGTAGGGTGGTATTTTACAACGCAAACAATGGAAAGTCTGACGCAGGCTGCTATTGAAAAAAATAATAAAGTAGCGGATCGAATTGCTAGCGATATTGGAATCGTAATTCAATCTAAGAAAAATTTCTTAATGGTTACTAGTGCTAATGATGAACTTCGTGAAATGCAAAAAGATGCAGTGGTAAAATATCTGACTCAAGTAAAACCGTATTATAGTGGAAATGAGACACTATTTGTAGCACAAATGGATGGCAATCAAATAGGGCGAACAGATCAGGCAAGTTTGGTTAATATTGCAGAGCGAGAGTATTTTCAGAAAGCTCTGCAGGGAAAGGTTGCAGTTTCTGATCCCTTATATAGTAAAGTTACGAAGCAATTAGCAACGGTTCTTTCGGTTCCTATTTATGGAGATGATAATAAGATAAAAGGAATATTGGGCGCTGATTTACCTCTGCAGAATATAAATGTTATAGTGGAGCAACTGCTATCACAAAACCCTGGATATTCAGTGACCATTATCAATAAAGATCGAGTTCCTTTATTCTATCAAGGCGATTCATCATCGGTTACCGAGTCTAAACCATTAAGCGATGGATATTATCAAGAGGCTGTTGAAAAACAAACAGGTACAACAGTTGGAATATCTCGTGACCAAGAAGTTTTTATATCGTATAGACCCATTGGCGATACAGGTTGGTTGGCAGTATCAGCTTATCCTAAGCAAGTAGCACTACAATCAGCCTATGACATGGTGAAAAATAGTATGATCGTTACGTTGGGGATCATTGCGATATTTATTGTGATCGGGGTGTTCGTTACCCGAAAGGCTCTATCTCCTCTTGAAGAACTAGCCAATGGTGTGGAAATTGTTGCCCAAGGAGATTTAACGTATTTGATTACCAATCATAGGTGCGATGAAGTAGGACAGGTAGCCAGTGCTTTTAATGCTATGACTTCTAGTTTGCGGCAAATTGTTCATTCGGTAAAACAATCATCTACTCTTGTACTCGAAGCAACGGATACAGTTGCTACTACTTCTGAGCAATCACGAGAAGGAAGTATTCAAGTAGCGCAGTCTGTTGAAGCGATTGCAGGACAAATTACGGAGCAGGAAAAAGATACAAAAAAAACCGAAGAACTTTTGGAAAAATTAGTGGGTATTTCAGTGAATGTTTCAGACCGTACCGGGCAGGTCGCAGTTGCTAGTGATCAGTGTTCGTTAGCAGCAAGTCAAGGACAAAAGGTAATTAATAATACCGTTCTTAAGATGCAGGAGATAAAAAATCTCGTTACGAATACTGCGGGCACCGTTGGGGTGCTCGGAGATAGCACGAAAGAAATCGGGAGCATCTCAAGTATGATTACCGAAATTGCGAAACAAACGAATCTTTTAGCATTGAATGCAGCAATTGAGGCAGCTCGGGCTGGAGAGGCAGGACGAGGATTTGCAGTAGTTGCAGATGAAGTGCGCAAGTTAGCCGAGGAAACAGCTCGTGCTTCGATAGCCATTTCGACTATGATTACGACCATTCAAACACAAACTAGCGGTTCGGTCATCGCTATGAGGAAGAGTGTTGAGCAGGTAGAGCAGGGAGTAGAATTGGTTCAAACGAGTGGTAATACTTTTGAAAAAATTACCGAAGCGGTTCAGCAGGTTCAACTGCAAGCCAATACGATTACAGTTGAAACACAGCGGCAGGTTGAGTTATGTCAAAAAGCAATGCAAGCTTTAACTAGTATTAGCATTCTAGCCAATAGTAATACGAGTGGTGCACATGAAATTGCTGCTGTGTGTCAACAACAAGCAAGTGCATCTCAGGAAATTACTTTTTCTATTGAAAAACTTCATACTATGTCTAATAAATTAGAAGATATAGTATCGCAGTTTACAGTGTAATAAGTAAATAAAAAAATGCGCCTTTATAGGCGCATTTTTTACGGAATCAAGTCATATTAAGATTTGACTGGAAAGAAAAAGGCGTGAATCGCATTCACAGCTTCTTTTACTTTATCGGCTTGAATGATACAAGAAATACTAATTTCCGATGTACTAATTACTTCAATATTGATTCCTGCATCAGACAAGGAGCCAAACATGTTCGCTGCAATACCAGGATTGCCAAGCATTCCTGCCCCAACGATAGAGACTTTAGCTACATTATAGTCAATTAATATGCCGAAAACTTGCATTTCATTACCAAGTTCTTCAACGATTGTTTTTGCTTGCGTTAAATCTTCTTGGGCAACGGTAAATACCATATCGATAATATTTTTATCAGTATTGCGAATACTTTGTACGATCATATCAACATCAACATTGGCTTTTGCCAAAGATGAGAAAATTTTGTAGGCAACACCTGGACGATCTGGTAAACCTAACATGGCAATTTTAGCAACATTTGTATCGTGGGTAACGCCTCTGATAATAAATTCTTTTTCTTCCACTGTATATGCCTCCCTTATAAATGTACCCGTATCTTGGGTAAATGTTGAACGTACATGGATGGGTACACCATAATGTTTACCCATTTCTACAGAGCGAGGTTGCATGACACCTGCACCTAAACGTGCCATTTCTAGCATTTCATTATACGTAATTTCTTTCATACGGCGAGCGTCTTTGACTACTCGCGGATCTGCTGAATATACGCCATCAACATCTGTAAAAATTTCGCAAGCATCTGCTTTTAATGCCCCTGCTAAAGCTACCGCAGAAGTATCAGAACCGCCTCGTCCTAATGTAAGAATGTCTCCCTCTATACTAGAACCTTGGAAACCGGCGACTACTACAATTTTACCCTTTTCTAATTCATCTAGTACGCGCTGGGGGTCGATATTGAGAATTTTACCTTTCGTGTAGGTATCATTTGTCTTAATACCTGCTTGCCAGCCGGTAAATGAAATTGCAGGGTGTCCCAATTTGTTAAAAGTCATTGCCAGCAGAGCAATTGTTGTTTGTTCACCTGTAGATAATAACATATCCATTTCACGAGTATATTGATATGGTTCTCCTACTAAGGACTTAGCTAATGTTATCAAATTGTCAGTAGTATCTCCCATGGCAGATACTACAACGACAATCTTATCTTTAGAATCCTTTTCACGCAGCACTCTTTCTGCGACTGCCATAATTTTTTCTGGTGTAGCTACGGAGCTTCCACCGAATTTTTTTACAATTAAAGACATTCCAATCCTCCTTTAGCCCAGTTGCTACTGGGAATATAATATAGTATTCTTCCTAAAAACACAAAACCCTCCTAAGAATGGACAATAAATATTATTATTACAAAAAAATATTATAAATGAAAGGTATTTCTTGATTTCTTGATTTTCTTATAACTTTACAGCGTTATATATTTGGTATAGATGCTAAATTATGTTATGATGCTGGAGGAGAGAACTTGTAAAAAAATATAGTATGTAATGTGTAGCAGATGATATGCAACATAAAAAATGGGGGTCTATGAATGAATGGTTATACTTGGGCAATTATACTGTATGCATTGTTATTAGTCGGTGTTGGGTTTATTATTACGAAAAGAGTACAGGGGGCCGCAGATTTTTTTGTTGGTGGTCGTAAGTTTGGACCAGCATTGCTGTTTATTACGATGGTTGCTCCTAATATTGGTGCGGGATCAACGGTTGGTGTCGCTGGTTTGGGATTTAAGGTAGGAATATCTGCTGCTTGGTGGATTATAGCATCATCGGTAGGTACTTTTATTTTAGCATTCATTGTTGGACCAGCCATTTGGCAATTGGCTAAAAAACATGATTTTTATACATTAGGGGATTATTTAGATTACAGATACAATCGGAATTTTCGTGGATTCATATCTTTGATGATGGCAATTGGTACAGTTGCAATTTTTGCTGGTCAACTAATGGGAATTGCATGGATTTTATCTGCAGTAGCAGGAATCTCGAAAACCATGGGTATTTTAATTGGGGCTGTAGTGGTTATCTTATATTTTGGTGCTGGTGGTTTACTAGCGGCTGCTTATGTCAATGTTATTGAAGCGGGTGTTAAATTAATAGGATTCGTGATTGCTGTTCCCTTTGTTCTTAGTTTTGTTGGCGGATGGAGTGGTCTTGAAGAAAAAGTTATCGTCAATATGGGCGATGCAGCAAAAGCTGCCAGTTATTTTAGTTTTGATGGTGCAGGAATGAGCACTATTGTCGGATTCTTTTTAATGTTAACACCGTCTTTTTTTATTTCTCCTGGTCTAATTGGTAAAGTATATGGTGCAAAAGATAAAAAAACGGTTATCATCGGTACTTGCCTGTGTGGAGTGGTTATGTTAGCTTTTTCTGTAATACCTGCTTTTCTTGGGATGGCAGCAGCATCCATTATGCCCAATCTGACAGAACGGGAACTCGCGCTACCGATCGTTATGAAAGAATGTATGCCTTTTTGGGCATCTGCTTTAGCGCTCGCCGCAATTTTCTCTGCGGAAGTAAGTGCTGCGGATGCGGTTTTATATATGATTACTTCTTCTTTTACGAAAGATTTATATAAAGCGTTTATTAAACCCGATATTTCGGATGCAATGCTACTGAAAACTGGCAGAATTGTTGCAGTAGTAGCGGGGATACTCGGAGTCTGTATGGCAATTGTTTTGCCTAATATTATTACGGCATTATCCATTTTTTATTCATTAATGTCGGTTTCATTGACAGCACCGTTGCTTTTTGGGTTATTTTCGAAACGTCCTAGCACTACAGCGGCTTTTATTTCCGCGTTGATAGGGATAGTCGTAGCTGTTTTTCTACAGTTTGGTAATGGTGGTAAAGGACTGGGGATGCTCAATGGGCAGTCAACGGCGATTGTATTGACAATCTTGATTATGATTTTTATGATGTATGTATTTCCTGCGAACAAGAAAAATAGTAATTTATAAACTATGTATGATGCATATTGAGAGTCTGCCAGAAATGGGATATAGGGCATCGCTTGCCATTATAGCCCATTTTGGGCAGACACGTTGTTATTTTCTTAGTACTATATATTCTTAGTGCTATATATATAGAATGAACATAAAGAAAGGATTTTAAGAAAGATGGAATATTTATATATTTTATATATATTGATAATCTTGGCATTGTTTTATTATGTGATTGTGAAAGTTGTTTTACCCAGAATTATCGAAGAGGAAATTGAGATAATCAAACAATACGAAATAGATCAGATAAAAAATAATATATTCCAAGATATGGAGTGCTTTAAAGAGAGTATTAATGATCGCATTGATCTATTGAAACAGGGCGAAATGAAAGAATTGCACCAGATATTAGCAAAAGAAGTTAACCTATATAAGCAACAATTAGCATTAGAAACAAAAAAAACAATTGTGATGTATGAAGAACAGAGCAAAAGTTTTAAAAAAATCATAGAGGCTATGCAAATATCCATTGGAGCGATTGAAAGAGATGATCATTCAGGAGTCCAATTATTTGGTTATATCAATCGAAAGGACTATCAAGAATTAGAAACAGTAGTGAATGAAGAAATCATTTTTGTCGGTCACTTAGGACGGCGTTGGTTACAGATCTTTTTGGAAATATTGCATGAAACAATCAAAGGCGATTTAGATGAAGCAGAAGATAGCGGTATGGATATCTATGTTGGGATACGCTATAAACAGCTCAATTTTATAAAAGAGCATATCACAAATTATTTTTGTGGGGAAATCGGAGTATCCATTTTTAGCGATGCTTCGGATGATATTGAAATATTAAATGCATGTAGATTAATTAGTATTTATTATCATCGTGAATGGTTACCACAGGTTAACGACATATTTCGTACTACGAAAGAAAAATCTCCTTATCAGTTGGTGAATGATGCCAAAGAACAATTGCCAGAATTAAAACAGACTCTCTATCAGTTAAAGGAATATTTACGAAATGAAGATCGACGTTACTGGTATGAAAAACAATTTGAAGTAGAAAAATCATTAATTTATATCGAAAAAATGATCGGAGAATGACATTCGTTCTAAAAAAATAGCCCCCTGTTCAATTGAGCAGGGGGCTCATATTTATTTGTTTAAAATTTTCGTAACTGCAGGGGCAGCTAATTTCGCACATGGTGGCAAACTAGAACCAAGCAGTGGTTTCAGATAGGATTTGAATGCATCCGTTACATGATTGCCTGCTTCATTAATAAATTCATCAGCCATATACTTGGTCTTGCCAGCAACGTCGGCAAGAGGGGTCATTTTATATTGAACGGCATAGTCGCCCACTCGGTGAATGGTGATAGAACCATTACAATTATTTGCTAAGGCAAATTGGACTGCTTTTTCTCCGACATCACGTGCTTCTTGTTGATCAACATCTGATACGCAGCCAAGAAAACAGCGTTGAAGGTAGCCAAATGTATCACTACGGACGCGAGAAATTCCTAGTCCTTTTTTGACAGCCGCCGTTAATAAATCACCTAATGCACCTGTACCTGACATGGTAATATTGCCATGGGCATCTTTTTCAATATCTTTTAGTAGACTTAAGATAATAGGTGTACCGGCAGGATCTTTGATCCCTTCTGACACTGCGACAACACAGAAACCGTATTGATCATGTACTTTTTTTATGTCAGCAACAAAGTTATCGATGATAAAAGGACGCTCTGGTAAATAAATAAGATGGGGCCCATCTTCAGGGAACTTTTGTGCACCAACAGCTGCGGCGGTTAGAAAGCCTGCATTTCGGCCCATAACAATACCAATATAGACTCCTGATAATGCCTTCATGTCAAGGTTAATACCGGCAAAAGCTTGCGTGACAAAACGTGCTGCGGAAGCAAAACCTGGTGTATGGTCAGTGACTACCAAATCATTATCAATTGTTTTTGGCACATGTATAGCCCTTAGGTCATAATGATCTAGTTCTGCTTCTTTGCTTACGATATGTACGGTATCAGAAGAATCATTACCGCCAATATAGAAAAAATAACGGATATCATGAGCTTTTAGGACCTTAAAAATCTTTTTACAATAGTTTGCATCGGGCTTTACTCGTGTTGATAAGAGTGCTGATGATGGAGTTTGCGCTACTTGTTCAAGGTTAAAGGTTGTTTCTTGCGTCAAGTCAATAAAATCTTCGTTGACGATGCCTTCTACGCCTTTAAGGGCTCCATAGACGCTAGTAATTTGGCTATATTTTCGTGCTTCGGTAAGAATCCCTACCATGCTTTGATTGATTACAACGGTTGGACCGCCGCCTTGGGCAATTAATGCTTTTCCGATTAAATTCATAAACAGCCTCCTCTTTCAATGAAGAATAGATAATTACTCTTGTGATAAATATATTAACTTATCCTTATCAATAATCACAATTTGTTTTTGTCCATTGATAGAAATTAATTTATCTGCTTGTAGTTTGGAAAATTTACGACTGATTGTCTCCCTAGTTGTACCAAATAGGCTGGCTAGTTCATGCCTAGGCAAATGAATAGTGAGCCGAATTCCTTCGGGAGTCATCACTCCTTCTTTTTCTGCCATTGCTAGTAACCAAGCAATCAGCCGTTGTTCAATCGTTTTTAAAGTCAGGGTACTAATAAATTTTTCAGTATTGGTAAGTCGCTCGGTTAATGCTTGCATGATACCTAGTGAAATTTCTGGATTCTGGTGTATTAGTTTTTTGAAATCATCGCGAGAAAGTAGACAGATTCCTGTATTTTCTAATGTCTCTGCGGTGAGCGGATAATGTTGCTTTTCCACAAACAAAGCTAAATCACCGAAGAAATCGCCAGGCTCTAGCAAACGGATGATTTGTTGACGACCATCTTCAGACATTTCATAAAGCTTTACTCGACCATACCGTACAATATGGAGTTGTTTGGCAATATCCCCTTTTGTAAAAAGTACAGAACTTTTGGGGAAATCCTTTTTAGTAATTAAAGTATTAATTTTTTGTAATTCACTGTATTGAAGATCTTTGAAAATCGGAACAATACTAGCGCAAATATGTTCTGGTTGACTTGTGGAATCATTATACATTCATTATTTCTCCAATCGAATCCAATTATATTCCTACATTACAGTATAACTTGAAACATAGATGCAAAAAAGCATTATTTTAAAAATGTTTTTTAGAATAATGCTTTTTCATTCATGTATGAAAGTAAGACTATTTTTTTTGATCCTTAATTAGATTGATAATCCCAGTTTCTTCTACTGCTTTCGTTAATGTTACAGTATCATTTAACCATTTTGTTTCTAACTCTTTGCCATCTAAATATTCAATTTGCACGCCGAATTTATCCATATTACTTTTAAATTCTGGATCAGACATCATGGCTTTGAAACCTTTTACAAGTGTTGCTTTGACCTCAGGGGGGAGATCCTTGGGAGCCACTACTCCAAACCAATTATTGGATACAATATCAAGACCTTGTTCTTTAAAAGTAGGGATTTGGCCTAAAACGGGGTCAATAAGGCGTCGATCACTTGATACGGCCAATGCCCTCAATGTACCATTTTTGATGTGCTCTTTGACGGATAATGGATTCGCAAAAGCAATATCAATATGATTACCGAGTAAAGCAGCCGTTGATTCGCTACTGCCGCGAAAAGGAACTTGTTGAAGAGGGATGCCGGTAACATGAGCAACGGTTTCACCAACCACATGTCCTAATGAACCAATGCCAAAATGACCAAACTTTAATTCCCCTGGATGATCTTTTCCATATTGAATTACATCCGCAACATTTTGCCAAGGCTGATCAGCTGAGACAATCATTACCCATGAAGATGTTGAAATCTGCAAGATTGGATCTAAGGCAGTTGGGTAATGATATCGAGTGGGACCATATAATGGTTGTACAATTAATTCAACCGTACTAATGGCAAGGGTATAACCATCTGGATTGGAAGCGGCCAGTTCATTCCAACCGATGGTACCTGTTGCACCTGGTTTGTTAACAACGAGTAATGGTTGCCCTAAATATTTAGGGGCTGATTTTTCTAATGCTCGGGCGAGAAGATCCGCCCCGCCTCCAGCACTAAAGGGGACAATGAGGGTAATAGGCTTATTGGGATATTTGGGGATGTCCGCTGTTGTTTTACTTTGCATACCGCTACAACCTCCAATTATTATTGAAATAAATAGTAGACATACTGCTAGTAACATAAAGGATTTTTTTTGCACTATCATATTTCCTCCTTCTATTATCAAGTAATAACTGTTAACTGTTCATCTCCTTTCCCAAGTGGGCGAATTTACGAAAAGATCGAGTGATATTATATAAAATAAAGATAACTCCCAGCGTTAGAATGGTACCAGAAAGGGGGCGGGTAAACAGTCCCCAGATGCTGCCGTTGCTAATAATTAATCCTTGTATCAATCCACGTTCTAATTCCGGGCCTACTATTATGCCGATTAGCAGTGGTGCTGGTTCAAAGTTTGTTTGGCGAAGGAAAAAACCAATCACACCGAAAAAAACGATCCAGAATAAATCCAATACACTATTATTAATGCTATAGGCACCTGTTAGAGTGAGTACAGCCACCAGTGGCATTAGAATATGAAGCGGTGTCTTGAGTAGTTGAACAAAAATACTAATGAGTGGCAAATTGATAATGAGCAATAATATATTGCCGATATACATGCTAGCGATAAGACCCCAAAATAGATCAGGTTGCTGAGTGATTAGCGTTGGTCCAGGAGTGATACCATGAATCATAAAACCACTTAGTAAAATGGCTGTACCACCGCAAAATGGCAATCCCAACGTTAATAGCGGGATCATAGTAGCCGAAATGGCAGAGTTATTGGCTGATTCTGGCCCAGCGACTCCTTCAATCGCACCATGGCCAAACTGATCTGGATTTTTACTGCAACGTTTTTCTAGGGCGTAAGATACAAAACTGGAGATTGTTGCTGCAGGACCTGGTAATAAGCCTACCAAAAAACCAACCATACCGCCACGAAATATGGGCAATATGGAACGTCTACATTCTTCTCGACTAGGATATAAATCTCGAAAACGTAGCGAGGGTATAGTAGATTGATCCTTTGATTCTGTCAGTACGGTGAGAATCTCTCCAATACCAAATATGCCCATTGCTAAAATTGACAAATCAAAACCTCGGTTCAGTTCATCAATGCCAAAGGTAAAGCGACTAATACCAGACATGCTGTCTAGTCCTATGGTTCCTAGCATTACACCAATGGTAGCCATTAGAGTAGATTTAAGCATGGAAGTACCAGCTAGTTTGGTCAGTATGATTAATCCTACAAGAGCGAGGGAAAAATATTCTGGTGGACCAAAGGCTAGCGCTGCCTGAGCTAAAGGAGGAGCAAATAGAGTAAGTCCGATCACACCAATTGTACCAGCTACGAACGACCCTAACGCTGCCACTGTCAACGCTGCCCCACCGCGACCTTTTTGTGCCATAGGGTAACCGTCTAGACAAGTCACTACTGCTGCTGCTTCTCCTGGTACGTTCAGTAGAATGGAAGTCGTTGAACCGCCGTATTTGGATCCATAATATATTCCTGAGAACATAATCAACGCAGCTGTACTATCCATACCGTAACTAAAGGGAAGCAATAACGCAATTGTGCTAATGGTATCAATTCCTGGCAGTATTCCCACTAAGGTACCAATCAGAACACCAATGGTACAAGCTGCTAAATTGCTTGGAAGGATACTAATAGAAAATCCTTGTAATAGCAGGTTTAATATTTCCAAGTGTTCACCCCCCGGAGTTTTATGGCAATGGAATGGTTAAATAATATTTAAAAATAAGAACAAATATGGTAGCACTAGTAGCTGCTAGCAAAGCAGGAAGTAGCCAGCCTGTCGTATCGGCTATTTTTAAAAAATAAAATAGGAATATAAATGTAGCAACAAAATAACCGATAATATTGAAAAGCGTAATATAAAATACTAAGCCAATAATAATGAAAATAAACTTTGTCCAATCAACATGAGGTTGGTCGGTAATTTTTTTTGGTTGCCGTTGCTTAAAAATAAGCACGAGTGTTACTATAATCGCAAGTAGTGCTGCCAGTACTGGCAAAAATCCTGATTTAGGTGAGTTGAGAGTGCCAAATGTGAGGTCTTGCGTCAAATATAAATAAATAATACTTCCTAGTAAAAATAGTACGGTAATGATTTTCTCTGTCATGGTTCACCTCTGATAAACAAAATTTCAGATATGGTTGAATGTTATGGTAAAAGTAGTCCCGATGTTTGGCTCACTTTCTACCGTAAGTGTTGCACCATGACGTTCAACAATTCGGTAGCATATAGCCAAGCCTAGGCCCGTTCCCTGTTCTTTCGTAGTGAAAAATGGAGTCCCTAATTTATCTCGTATTTCCCAGGATATACCGGTTCCGCAATCTTTTATAGATAATTGTACAGTAGCATCATTTGTTTCGGTGCTAATTGTAATGATGCCATGATTTTGCATCGCATCTACGGCATTTCGTACCATATTAAAAAGGAGCTGACGGATGCTATTTTGATCTAAGAATATATCCGGAATATCCTGTAAGGCAAGCTGTACTTCACAATTATGAGAGAGCGCATCTGCTTGTAAGAGGGGATAAATATCATGAATCACCGTATTTAAATTATATTCGCTAAACTCCATGGCTTTGTTTTTGGCCAGTGATAGAAATTCTGTAATAATGCTGTTCGCGCGATCCAGTTCATCAATCATAAGTGAAAAATTCTCTTTTTGATTGATAAATTGTGGTTTATTACTCATAAATTGTAATAAACCTCTTACGGTTGTCATCGGGTTTCGGATTTCATGGGCAATGCCAGCTGCCATTTCACCGATGATATTCAATCTGTCGAGGCGAGTCATTTTTTCTGTTTGCTCACTAATCGATTGGAGAATCGGGGTAATTTCGGTTATTTCATTACTCGAATGATAACGGTGTCCAGCAACTATCGATTCAGCAAATACTAGTAGGTCTTCTTTTAATTTAATGAATAGTTCGTGAAAAATAGTGACACATACTAATAGCATAAGAAAGGCACCGAGAAAGGTATTCATTGTTTTCTTCCAAATTGATGCAGAAACAGCATCTTGGTTGATGGAAGCAAAAACATGACCAACAACGACTCCATGCTCTTCAATTGGTTTTACGTGATTGATTATGGTTGCACCATGCCAGACAATTGAATTCTTTTTTTCGTATAGCTGCTCTATATTCGTATTATAGCTTTCAGTAAACTGATTGGGGGTAATGCCAATCAGTAACGAAATATCAGGTTGTGGACCAATCGCAACTATCGATTCGTACTGCTTAGAATAAAAACCGAATTTGATTGTATTTGTCGGTATGCAGACATCATTTAAAATTGGTTGCAGCTCCGTATTAAGTAGTAAAATTTGATCCTGTACAGATAGAGTCGTAACGTCTTGTCGTTGACTCAGTTCGGAAAAGTAATTGACGGGTTTCTTTTTTGCGAGAAAATCAGTGATTGATATCAGATACTTTATATTTTTCTCATTCTCTTCTTGTAAAGATAACCAATGGTTATATGCTGTAACGGTTATCATCAACAATACAACAACACAAATAATCTTTACATTTAGTATTGTTGTCATATTGAGACTTTTCATTGTCATAAGCACCTCAAACGGATAATTTTAACATCTTGTGATGGTAATACTAGTACGTTGTAATGATAGAATATTACAAAATGTGACAAAATTTACTGATAATATAAAATGAGTATTGATACTACCTATTCGGTAATAACTTACAAAATCCTTCCAAAAATAGTTAGTCGTTTAAAAATATTCTTTATATAGCGCCAATACCTTGTTTTATCCGATGACTAACCCGCTCTAATACTCTCGCCTCTATAGGCGGAGAGTAAAGAGCGGCTAAGCCCCTGGATAACGTCGACTAAGATTCAGGCAGCGTAAAAACGTCGTCTGACTCAAGTCTAGTTTATCATTGACAATTCGCTAGTAGATTGTCTATCATGGGGAAGGGGTGTTCTGTAAATGAAAGAAAGTAGGAAAATGTCGATAGAAGGTGAAGGTATATGAAAAAATTTAAATTAGAAAAAGAAGTAAAGGAGAAAATCGTCTCAGAAATTCAAAAGTATTTTCTTAATGAGCGAGATGAAGAGATTGGGAATTTATCAGCAGAGCTATTCATGGATTTTATGATTCAATTAGTGGGGCCTAGTATTTATAACCACGCTATCAAAGATGCCCATGCATTAGTGAGTAAAAAGATCGAGGATTTGTATGGACTTGAAAAGTAGGTGTAGGTATGTCTAATGGAATAGTATATATTTTAATTGGTTTGAACATTTTCGTTCTAGTGGTTCTGGTTCTTATATTGATCAAACTATCGATCAATAAAAAGCAAGATACAAAGGTTCAATTTATGGTGCTGGAAAACAATATAGATCGTTTGGAACGAGGATTAAAGGGAGAATTAGTCCAAAATCGTGAAGAACTTGGAGTTAGCTCCAAATCATTACGAGAAGAAATTGCAAATTCTTTAAAAAGTTTTACCGATTCTATTGGCAAACAGATGGCAGGGAACTCACAGCTACAAGTATCGCAGAGTGAACTACTGAGTAAACAGCTGCAAGATATTACTATGGCGAATGAACAACGTATGGATAAGATGCGTGAGACGATAGATGGAAACTTAAAACAAATCCAACAGGATAATGGAAAAAAACTTGAAGAAATGCGAAAGACGGTCGATGAAAAACTCCATGAGACATTAGAAAAACGACTTGGTGAAAGCTTTAAACTAGTCAGTGACCGATTGGAACAAGTTCATAAAGGACTCGGAGAAATGCAGACATTAGCGGCTGGTGTTGGTGACCTTAAAAAAGTGCTTACGAATGTAAAGACACGTGGTACTTGGGGGGAAATTCAATTAGGCAATCTAATGGAACAAGTATTATCGGCAGATCAGTATGCGCAAAATGTGGCGACAATACCAGGTAGTAATGACCGTGTGGAATTTGCGATTAAGCTACCCGGTAGAGATAAAGAAGGAACGATTGTATGGCTGCCGATTGATGCGAAGTTTCCTCAGGAAGATTATCAACGGTTACTTGAGGCGCAAGAACAAGCCAATTTGGTGATGGCTGAAGAGGCTGGCAAAGCATTAGAAACTAGAGTGAAAAATGAAGCAAAGGATATCAAAGCAAAATATATCAGTGTGCCTCATACTACTGAATTTGGTATTTTATTTTTACCGACGGAAGGTTTATATGCTGAAGTATTAAGGCGTCCAGGACTTTTTGATATATTACTGAGAGAATACAAAGTAGTGATCAGCGGACCTACTACGTTAGCAGCGCTGCTTAGTAGTCTACAAATGGGTTTTCGAACGTTAGCAATTGAAAGACGAAGTTCTGAGGTATGGTCATTACTAGGGGCTGTGAAGACTGAGTTTGGGAAATTCGGTGATTTGCTCGACAAAACAGGAAAGAAGTTGCAAGAGGCTGGTAATACCATTGATAATGCAGCTAGGCGATCTCGCGCCATTGAAAGAAAGCTGAAAGATGTACAGGAATTGCCGCAGGCGGAGGCTTTTGATTTACTCGGCTCTATCAGTGATGATGCAGTTTTGCCAACAAAGAAGAAAGAATGATTCGTTTTTTGCAGTTTCAAAACTATCAAATATAGGAATTTAGTATCGGATTGGATATTTTAGATACCAGTGAACTCATAATATTATAATTTTAGACTCGAAATATTTCTATTTAAAAAAAGCTGTGATATTTTTACAAAAATCACAGCTTTTTTGTGCTTTTAAACGGTTTTTACATCATCAAAAAATAGACCTTCAGAGAAGGTGTATTAACCCTTAACTTACAAAAAATCCCTAAAAGTGACATGGATTGTCGAACGAAATTTCTTGCAAGTACATATTATATATGTTAAAATTTGCGAATACATAAAATAATTGTAAAAAATAGGTATAGATTGCTTTTATGGTTTATTGTAGAGACAATATTATCTTTTGATGGTGCTGGAACATGCATTTATATAGCGTACCTGGATTCGATGAATGTGGACACTTGAGTTAACTGGAGAAAATAGTGTAACCGACCATCCTGATGACAGGGTGGTTCTATTTTTTTGAAAGATCAATATAGATGAACTAATGATTATGGGTCACTAGCGTAAACCTGTCATTATAAATGGGCGAGTTAGTAGCTCGAAGGGGGAAGAGGAATTTTTAAAAGAGCGATTTTTAAACAGTGTAGTATTATTTTTTGTTTGGTAATGATCTTGGGTTCTATTTTTGTTAGTTATCATATTTCGGCTCAAGAAGGGGAAAAGCCTACTGAGAATATTGATGTTATGTTTGTTTTAGACACAAGTTATTCAATGAACGAAACAGACAAAGATAAAATCAGTATGGAAATGATGAAACTTTTTACTGACATTAGTTATTCTTTTCACACTCGGATTGGATTTGTAGCATATAACGATGCTGTAGAAGAGTGGGCACCTTTAACCGAAATTACCAGTGAGCAAGAAAAAGAGGCGTTTAAGAAAAAGTTTGACTTGATAAAATGTACTGGAAAAACCGATACAGGTCTTGGCTTAAAGAAAGGTTGGGAGCTTCTAAACAACGCTAGTCCCGAACATAAAAAATGTATTGTATTATTGACGGATGGTGAAATTGATCTGAATCTTTCTGACAATCAACGTACTCCTGCAGACTCTATCAAAGACATCAATGATGTGGTTGGTCAAGCTGCTGCAAAGGGAATACCTATCTATACAGTAGGAATGAGGCGGAATACAGTTGATATTTCATTGTTGGAATATATCTCAAAAAATACAAATGCAGCGAGTTATATGGTCGATATGCCCCAGGACTTGCTGAAAGTATTTAATCAAATTGTCACCATGGCATTTAACTCTTCCGTTATTCCCATAACCACTATTGTGGCGACTGGCGATACACAAGAAATAAATATCAAACTTCCCAATCAGTATGCAACGGAAGCGAATTTGATTTTCTTATCATCATCGCCTCTGAAAGAAACCCAGGTAATTTATGATTCTAAGAATAGTAGCTTTTATAACAGTAAGCATTATTCTTTATTAAAAATAAGGGATCCACAACAGCAAGATGTAAAGATCCGATTTAAAGGTGAGCTTCATGATGTTATCAGTGTAAGTACACTTTCCTATTATGATCTAAAAGGCGAATTGGAAGTAGACCGTCAGCCCATTAGTGGAAAGCAAATAGGGATGAGAGCTTATTTGGTCAACAATCATACTGGTATGTCGATTGCTGATGGAAAAATTTACGAAGACATTCCAACAACCCTTATCATCAGAAATTTAGAAACAGATGAAGAAATAACAATACCAGCGCAAGCTACAGAAAATGGCTGGGAGACGGATTATATTTTTAAGACCAAAGGCAAGTATTCCATCAGTGTACAGAGTGAGAACTGTTTTTATAATGGAGCTACCACATCACTAGAAGTCAATGTTAGTGATGAAAAATATATCAATCAAATTATAATCGCGATACTTGTTTTGGTTATGGTGGGAATCATCTATTGCCGAGAAAAAAAAATGAAACCCATTCTTCCTTTTAGCGGTCAAATAAACGTTTATTATCATCGACTGAGGTATTACGAAGAAGAGGAGATGCCAGCACTTACTGTTCAATTGGATGATGTAAGTGGTGTAAGGCGCATTAGTTTATGTGAAATACTTCGTGCCGTAAGCCCTAGTCAAGGTTTAATAGAAGGCGAAAAAATCTGGTTCTGTCCAGGTACCAATAGGACCATTGTGTTATTCCATATGTCGGCATGCGCTATTATGGTGGGACAGGCTGTGATTAGTAAAAAACAAAACTATGTTCTGCACTATGGGGATAAAATTTATATAACGTTTCCCGACAATGGTGCGGAATTAGAATTACACTACAAATAGTGGTGTATCAATAAAAAATGACAATAGAGAAAGGAATATGAAAATGGAAATAATTGAACAAACAAATCGAACCATTCTTTTTGAGGAAATTAATCCAGAAAAACTTGACCTAATTACCATGGTAGGAGACACAAAAGGATTAGAAAGCTTAAGTGATGAGAAAGTGAAGGAAATCAACGAGGCACTACTGGTTAAAAGTTTTGATGAATTTCTTGATAAATTTTCTCCAGTTATTTACTCTTTTTACAATGCAACCAATCAAAAAGTTCTATATACCTTAAAAAAACCAGAAAATATTCCAGAAGATTGCATTAGTGAAATTCCCATTAATGGCCAAAATGATTTTCTCAAAATGTTAATTACACTAATTGATGCCAAAAGTGCGCAAGGCACAGCGAACGTGGACTTTAAATTCGAAAACCTTCTAGATATGATATCTCCTAAGAAAGTCATGGATGATATTCGTCAGTCAAGAAAAGAAATACGATATGTTTATAATCAGTATGAAACCATAGAAGATGGTGACCCAAAGAAATTAGATGTGGGTGACAAACTAAACTACATGTTTGAAGAGGCCAGTCAAAACTATAACAACATTATGGCGATGTTACCATTAGCGATTGAAGATATCAAAACAAGACTTCTGCTAGGTAATGGGGAACAAAAAGATTCGAATGAACTTTTGAAAATCGGTGTGCTTAGTATGGGGGAAAATGGCGAACTAAAAATTATTGAAGCACCAAAAAGTGAAACTACAGCCTTAGCAGTACTTGATGATAAAGCAAATGCTGGACTGATTAATGCCTTTGAAGAAGATTATGAGGCTGTTAGCGAGTCCTCCTCAAGTTATGTAAAAAGTTTGGTAGTGAGAACCTTTTGTCCATTGCCATCCACAATGCAAAGTGAAGTTGATATTACAACAGAGGTTCAAAACTATAATACCTATCTAGAATTTTATAAAAATGCAAAAGATGATTTTGTTAAGACCGTAAAACCGTTAGTAGAAAAAATTATTGGTGTCAAAATGTTTTTTAATCAATATGCTTTGAAAAATAAGGGAATGCAACCAAGCTTGTTGGTAACTAATACAAAATTAGAAATGTTGGTAAAAAGTAATAACATTTCCCGTTTGGATACCTTTCTCAATACCGTAAATGCGAAGAATGATTTTACCAACACGGTATGGTTTGGTATTGTACCTGACATTAGTATGGAAATAGCTGCTAAGGCAAAATTAAGTAGGGAACGCTTTAGAGGAAATCAACATACTAGTCGCAATGATGCCAATACAATGGAGTCATTAGCAATCTTACTGAATGCTGTTAAAGACTATAAAATCCAAATATTTTTCAGCTTTGAATGCCGAGAAGAAACGACCTTCAGCCATGTTGCTACTGCAGGTATTGAAAAATTTATTGATAAATGTGAACTTCTAGTTCGTAAGGATTACAGTGAATATGCCATTCCTTGCATACCTAATTTTACTATTATCCCCAAAGATAAATCAGGTGTTGTCCTTGATAATAAAATGACAGTCAATGAAGTGGGCAGTGCTGAACTCTCCAAAGAAAAAGAAGATATGATGAAACTTTGGATAGATGGTGTTTATATTGGTAGCTCCTATATTGCTGCAGGTTTAGTGGCTGCTTGGCAGTGCCCGGAATTCTTACGCGAAAATTTTAGAAATGTAAATAGAGCTTATCCAGGTGCACGTTTTGATGTGGAAGCGAGTGACAATGCTCTGCGAGTAACAACTACGCTAGCAAAAGAAATCTCTGGCTTTACCAATAATATTAAAAATGCTATTAACAGACGAAATTTTGGTTTTATCTTTTCATCAGAGAATGCTCAAGTACAGGGGAAAGATATTAAGAAAATTTCTGTCTATAAGGCTAGAAGCTTAGCTAGTGATGGCGATGACTTTGATGCTATTTATAAAACTACAGTTAGTACCTATATCGAACGAATTCTTCGTTTTAATAGTAATGACTTTAAACAGGATAATATCGTATGGTTTTTCAGCAAAAACCCTAGTAGCCAAAAGAGTGTATGGTTGTCTTCCAAAGGTTATGTCAACTCCATCATTCAAGAAGGTGATGATATTAACTACACTATTGATGATAAAAACGGGCTATGCCAAATTGACCTTACTTTTAATGGCAATGTGAAAAACCTAGAAGTGGCAATTACTAAAAATACTGCTATTAAAGCGTAATATCATAATGGTTTTTAGCCAATTAAAAAGTATTATGCTTTTTGGTTGGAGAAAAATAAATAAATATAAAAAAAATAGGAGGCGGTTCTTTAATGGGATTCAAAATGAAAATTGAAGGGCAAGAAAATATTGAATTAGGGGTAAAAAGTATTGTAACAGCAAAATTCTCAACAGATACTCCTGATGATTCAAATGCTCGCTCTACCGATCTTGGAACATCCATTATTATTACAGGTAAAATACTAGCAGCAGTAGATGGTGAAGAAGCAGATGGTACTATGAAGATTGCGAAATGGTCCTTGGTACCAGCTGAAAAGGCTGATTGTTACCGGAAGCTTACCATTCAAGTGGTAGCTGCTGACCAAGTAGTACGTAATTTCACTTTCCCAAATGCATTTGTTGTTGATTACAAAGAAAACTATGGTGATGAAGAAGGTACTGGTACTTTCTATCTACATATGAAACAAAAGAAAGACAAACTTCCAGAGGTTAAAATCGAAGGCGGCTATAAAGCATAGTTTTCAAAAAAACTAGACAGAGAGAGTTTTGATTTGATAATTGAAGGCGGATGCAAAGCCTAAAGTGACTAGAAGGGGCATTGCTTCCCCTTCTGGTTATTTTCTGAATTTTTGTATGAAGGAAATCAAGGATGAAAAAATTTTATGAAATTTTAGCAGTGCATCGTGATGCAAGTGATGAGGAAATAAAAAAAAGCTACCGTAGGTTGTCAAAAAAATATCATCCTGATATAAATCAAGGCAATAAGGATGCTGAAATAAAGTTTAAAGAACTGAGTGAAGCGTATACAGTACTCAAAAATGCACAGTCACGCAAGGAATATGATGATAAATTAGATTCCTTTACTGGAGATAAGAAAAAACAAACGAAAACAGAACCTAAACAACAACGACAAAGTTCTTCGACAGGGGAATTTGATATCGGAAATATTAATATGCAGTTTGGACAATTTTTCGGATTTGATCCCCAAAATAAAGAAAAAAATATGAACATTAGTGGTAAAGGGAAAGGTAAAAATCCATTAGATACATCACATCTTTTTGAAAGCTTTTTTACGGCGAAAAAGAAATAATGGGGTTGGTTTTTTGATAGAAGAAAATAAAAAGCGGTTGCAATATTTGGATGGCAGTATTGTTACTTTAGCGCTAGTTCTTTGTATTATTAGTTATCAATATTATATTGATGATATTGTGACAAAATATATTTTAGTCATTGTATTTGCTGCAATTGGCTTGTATTATACGAGTAAATTTTTCAAATCCAACGATCAGGAGAGTGTAACTCCTGCATTGACTAGTGATAGCAGCGCGATCAGTGCGATTATTATGCTTGGTGAAACAGGTGATTTTATCAAACAGTGGACAATCGGGGGGAAAACAGCAATATTGATCGGCAAAAATACCAAGAATACAGAGGTTGATATTGATCTAAATGATAGTATGTATGATGCTTTAATTCAAGATGAACATGCAGTAATGAATTTTGCTATGGGTTCTTGGTATTTGGAAGGATTACATACACCAAGCAGTATAAGTCTAAAAAAAGCCAATGATAAGATGCGCTATCGGCTTACAGGTAACAGACCTTGCAAGTTGGAACCAAATGATATTGTATATATAGCTAATACAAGATTACTACTAAAATAGAGGGGAGCGAAGAAAAATTGAGTCTTACTAGATGTCAGAATGGACACATGTTTAGTGACAGACGTTATGGAACGGTCTGTCCTTATTGCAATATAGAGACTGCGACTACGAGTAAACAAAATGAGCCAATAAAAAATTTGGAGTTAGAAGAGGATTTGTTCTATCAAGAAATTGAGCCTGTAGTTGGTTGGCTGGTTTGTGTTGAGGGAGCACAGCGCGGTCTAGATTACAAAATACGAGTAGGAAAAAATTTCATTGGTCGTGCTGATGATATGGATATTCAAATACTGGGCGATAATGCTATTTCTCGTAGAAATCATGCTATTGTGGTATATGATCCTAAAAAACGTAATACGGTATTGCTACCAGGAGAATCATCAGGTCTTACCTATCTGAACAGTGATGCTGTATATGTACCTAAAGAATTGGTTGGTTATGATATTGTAGAACTAGGAAAAAGTCAATTCCTATTTATTCCATTTTGTGGTGATAATTTTGAATGGAAAGATAAAGAATAAAAATGGAATGGACGATTTTATCTGACCAATATGTGTTACTAGTAGCTGTACTTGTTCTTATAGTAGGAATGATAATCTACCAAGCCATTAGGAAAGACAAGCAACATATAAATCCAGTACTAGATATTGGGGAAGGAAGCTCTATAGGAAATAAAGAGAGCCAAGAAGATGCTGGAGGTGCAGCAGAGGCTGCATGGGGTACTCTAACAGTATTGGCTGATGGTGTAGGCAAAGAACAGGCTGGCAAGATAGCTGCACTAACAACAGTGCGAATGTTTATAAAGTTGTTTACTAGTTATAATGTTACCAGCAATGTTTCTCATTTCTTTACTCAAGCTTTCAACCAAAGCAATATGGAAGTACTTGAACGTTTACAAGGTGCCAAGGGGAAAGTAGCAGCTGGCGCCGTATTGGTTAATAAAGGACACTTATATTATGCCTCAGTTGGCGATATTCACATTGCTATATTGCGAAATCGAGAACTCATTGCCATCAATGATGGACATACCATGCAATCAACAGCAACCAAGGGGTTTTCTGCAGGACTTCTCAGTAGAGAACAGGCTTTGGCAATTAGTAAAATCCATCGTCACACCAACTATATAGGTAGAGATGGATTTAAAAATATTGAGATAGGCCACGAAGCTATTACGTTACATACAGGTGATAAAATCATTTTAATGAATCAGGGCATCTATAAGAGTCTTTCATGGTTAGAGTTAGAAGCGATTTTGCATCAATCATATTCATGCCAACAATTAGCAGAACAGATCATTGCGAAATTTAATCTAAAAACTATGCCAGACAAAGGCAATGCTAGTTTATTTGTATTAAGATATAACGAAGTATAAATCTCGGAGGATTGGAATTCATGCGAAAAATTAATGCCAAATTTAATACAGCCTTTCTATCAGAAGCGGGCAGTTGTCTACGCAATAAAGATTATTTTGCTTTCGTAGAACTGGATGATTTTGCTTGTTATGCCATTGCTGATGGGATTGATGATGATATAGAACTAGAAAGTGCTAAAATAGCTGTCACCAGTATTATTAGGCAATTTAGCGAAAAACCATCAATCAAGAAACGTGACGTAAAAGGTTGGCTAGAAATAGCCAACAAGGAATTATTGGCATTGAACAGAACAATGCGTTTGAAAGCATCAATGACAGTTATTGTCACTGATTATACCAATATGGTATATGGGTTGGCTGGAAATACAAGAGTACTTTTGTTTAATGAAGGCACTTTGATTCATCAAAGTATGGATCATTCCCTCAGTGGTAAACTGTTGGAAGAAGGTAAAATATCCACAGATAAGATTGCAACTCATATAGAAAGAAATAATTTATATTGCTATTTAGGGCAACCTGAAGAATTTAAGCCTGAAATATCAGAACGCATCAAGCTGACAGAGGGAGATACCATTACATTACTCACTAGAGGAATTTGGGAAAACGTAGATACTGGTGAAATAACAGATGCTGTTAGTGGTGCCAAAGAACCTCAGGAAGTGTTAGATAATGTTGAGGAATTATTATTATCTAAACAACCAACTAAGTTAGAAAATTACACATTAGCCACTATTTTTGTTGATAAAATATATCAAGATCCTGGTAAGCGACGAGCACTAATCAAAAAAATTGCTTATGCTATGATTCCTTTATTATTAATCTGTGCTGTTGCTTTTGCTTTTTACTACAATAACCAAGAACATAGAAAAGACCAGTTATGTGAAATGGAAAATCATATTACGACTGCTAAAATCCTGCTAGATGAAGATAATTATGCTCGAGCAGCTGATGAATATAAAGCAGCACTTGATATTGCCCAAAAATTAAAACTGCCAAATGAGCAAAAAGATTTAGAAAATTATTATAAAACAGTGGGTCTTATTGTGGCAGGCGATATGGCACTTCAACAAAAAGACTACAGTAAAGCAACAGAAAAATATAAAGCTGCTTTAGATGCCTCCTATTTTGCGGATCAACTTGGGGTGCCCTATATTTGCAAACAACTAAGTTTGACAAATGATTATATAAATTTCAATGAACTGTTACAAACCGGAGATCAGAAGGCTGAAAAGAAGGATATGATAGGCGCTCGCATGGCGTATTTAGAAGCTAAAGTTATTGCTTCTAAAATATACTATACTGAGGGTCGTAAAGAAGCTACTGAAAGGCTAGCAAAATTAAACGGAGAAATGGCGGAAAATAGCAAGAAAGATATAGAAGAGGGCAAAAAAGCCAAAGAACAAGAAGCTGCTATTTATGAGCAACAAGGTAATACAATGGCGCAGGCAGGTAATTATGGTGGTGCAGTCACCATGCTGAGTATCGCTAGTGGTATGTATGATCAATGTGGGAAACCTGATAGATCGGCAGCTGTACATAAGAAGATTGCCGCCATAGAAGATAAATTGACGGCCGAAGAAAAACAATATGTACAGGGCAACCTTGTCAAACAAGGGGAACAGTATGAAAAAGAAGGCGACAAATTGATGGCTGGGTTAGAGGACTATAATGGTGCTCTTGAACAGTATGGGTTAGCACTTAGCCTGTATGATGAAAGTGGAAGAAAAGACAAGGTTGTTTTAGTACAAAAGAAAATTGACAATGCCAGTGTAAAGAAAAATAATGAGGAAAAATTAGATTTACAACACAAAGCTATGGACTTAGAAAGACAAGGAGATATAGCAGCAGCTCAAAACCAATTTGATGATGCAAGGAACTCTTATTACACAGCTCAATATACCTATGGATCAGTAGGACTTTCCAGTAATGTGGCGCTTATCCAGAAAAAGATTGAAACACTCGATCAAAAAATGACGGCAGTTGAGCAACAAAAAGCGAAAGCCAATGCCTACGTCGTTGATGGGGATGAAAAGACTCAAAAAGGCGAATATGAGCAGGCGAAATATCTATATCTACTTGCTAAGGAAATTTATCAAAAACTTGGCATGCAAAACGAAGAAGGTCAAGTCAATGGCAAACTGAAAGTTTTAACTAGCCTATCGAAGGGTGCAGTATAACCAAATGAGAGGAGAGTCATCGTGAAAGATCAAATCGCTGCAAAATTGAATGGTATCAGTAATCTAGAAGATAGAAAATTTCTTAAAAATGTTCTCAACGATGTATTTTTGAATCTCTATGAACATAGTGACACTATGTATACTCAGCTAGAGGAGAGAGTCTTTTCTGAAATGGAGGGACTCTCGAATCACTATGATATTTATACCACGATCACACCAAGGGAAGAGATCGATCCTGTGCATTCTTTTCTTCGCCCCCTATGGGATGAAGATTTGACGGAAAAACAGTATGACCTGGCTCATATAACACAAGAAGCTATTGGTTTGCATCAATATCCATTGATGAAAGTCTTTTTTTGCTGTGATTATCGTTGCTTACAACCGATCATCACTGGTGCACAGACTTTTCATGGCGCTATAGTGACAGAGCAAGGTAGTATCGATGCTACCTTTATCTTGCGCCAAGAACGCAATTATCTAGGACAACTTAAAAAACTATATGAGACATTCCTCAATAATAATATACCCTGGAAAACTGTAAACAATCCATATATATTCCGTTTTGCAGAAGTCGTTTTACAAAAATGTGAACGACCTCCTGCTCCAGGGGAAATCGTCAAAGAAATCAAGGTTGATTTTGCTGAATATGCGCAATATGTTCGTTATGATATGGTACCCTTGTGGAATGTGGAAACCCTAGAGATGAAAAGTAGCGGTTTCCCTATGCCCTGCCAAGATAAAATCAATTTTGAGCATAGAATTCCTTTAGAAGATAGCGGCTTAGAGCATGGCTACTTAGCGTTCTTTGAGGGGGAAGCAAGTAAATATATCCGTCGTACGAAAGAGACGTTGAGTATTATTGCTCCAACACAAGAACAGAATACATGGGATATTATGCGAGTTATACATCCAGCAACAAGCAAAAATGAAAACCATCAATATCCTTTAGTATCCAATGGCAAGCGACAAGAATTTATTGATATCTTGGCGCAACGAAGTCAGCGTGCCATCAGGACGGAAGCTGAGCTCAAACGGTTAATTGACTCGTTTGTTTCAGCGGAAGGTCTGAGCCTTGCTCGCATTGAAGTGGCTCCGAGCAGGAACGCAGAAGTAACAGAAAGCGCAAGCTACGAAATGAATTTCTTCATTATTGACGAAATCCGTCGCGCTGATTATCAAAATCGCTTACTTCTTTATTTCACTACAACTGATGGTGATAATTTTCTCATATGCGATCAAATGAGCTTTATCGTATCTGAAGTACAAATGCATTATCCAGAATATAAATGTGAGGGAATTATCCTATGAATTATATTTGGGATCTGGCTATTAAGGCTGCTCGCCAAGGAATACCCAGTAAAACGATAACCTTCCTTGCCAGTAAAAACTGTAGCCCTTATATGGAGTTAGCCTTTGAAAACTTAAACACATCCTTTTTAGATAGATCGCCAGAAGTGGAAGTCAATCCCTATTATCGGTTTTGTGATATTTTTGATACCTTTCTTGATATTAATTTTATTGGCAATGAGGAGTTAAGAGCAGTTTTCTTTGATATTATGATTCATTATTTGCTCTTCCTCGATTGTCAACAAGGTCTTAACAAACGTGAATATTACGGTAAATTTATCCGTAACGATATAGAAAATGGTGCTTTCGGCCCTATGATCAAAGAAAACCTTACAGTGTTTAGTGTAGAGGAGTGCCATACCATCTTTAATAGTATGATCACACTGTACCAGACGAATGCATCGTTGCATCTTTTTAAACTGCTGATACGCAAGATTTTTGTCAATAGCATCATTTACTACCGAAGTGAGGATACAGTAGAAGTACTAATCTATCTTGGTGCTGAGCAAACTAAGGTAAATTGCCAAAAAATTGATACCTTATTGGCACTCTTTATGCCCTTAGGGTTTGCTTTTCGTCTTTACTGGGAAAAGCACTTCGGTATCATCGATATGGAAGAAACGATGCATATAGATCAGATTGTTATTTATTAAAATAAGTGGGTGAAAAAATGACAGCAAGTTATACCTATAAACTGTATAAGAATAACCAAACCACTGTTAATATCACAAAGGCCCCTGTCAGAACAAACAAACAATATGTTCGCAAAGAGCTAGAACTTATGACCACTCATCAACTGCGAGAAATTTGCATCAGAGAAAAACTAGTAGAGAGCATGTTAGGTTCTTTAGAACGGCATGAACTCATTGATCTTATTATGCGTTATCGTGGTCTCGCTGAACATCTACTTATTACAGACTATGTACCAGGCGGACAAGAACGATTAGAAAAGCTAGCAGTGCGTATTGATAAATATCAAGATGATCAGAAAACCATCAAAAATCCTTCGAAAATTATTAGCTATGAAGGTCTAGATACAGATCAATATGATCGCTATATTATTAACGCTCCTGGTCTTCTCGAAGAGTCTAATGTACTACTTGTCAGTGGTACCAAAGAACTGTGCGCCATCTTTTATCTCAGTGCTGACCAAAACGTCCCTGGACGTTTTTACCTAAATCGCAAAGGCGTTCTACCAGCCTATGAATCAAAACACAAACACTATAACCTTTTATACTTTGATAAAGCTGAGTCGGAGCTTCTTTATCGTATTTATAATGACGAGAGGGTATACATACCTGAAAACATGAAGTGCTATAAACTACCACTACTGAATTTTGAAATAAAACAACCTATCGAAACGGCTCAGCCACTTGCTATCGATTTTGGTACAACCAACACCACTGCTGGTATTTATCTTGATCGCGAACTTTATAACAGCATTGATAAAGGCGGAACAGAAGAAAACCTTTTAAAATCCGATGAAATCAATGTTGTGGAGGTATTTCAACATACCGAAGAGGGGGAGATATTAACACCACTCATTCCCTCGGTAGTTGGTATTTGGAATATCCATGACGAAAACGGCGATGTGAAAGTAGAATATATATTCGGTCATGAAGCTGTGAAACTAGCACGTAGTAACTACATCCAAGAAGGATTTTGCGTATTTTTCGATATCAAACGTTGGATTAAAGACTATAACCGGGAAGAAGAAATTACAGATCGCAAAGGACGACGAATTTTTAAACCGCGCAAAGAAATCATTAAAGCCTATTTAGAATACATTATTGATATTGCGGAACGCCGTTTTAAATGCCATTTTAAAACACTGCATCTATCATCACCAGTTAAAGAAAAACAACGCTTTCTAGAACTATTTAATGAGATTTTCGGCAACCGTAAACTAGAGACAGAGAACATGCTAGACGAAGGTGCTGCTGTACTCTTTAATACCATTTCGCAGTTTATTGAAAACAATTCGGTCGGCTATCTTGACAAAGAAGAGCATCACGCCTTAGTGATTGACTGTGGCGGAGGTACTACGGATATGTCATCTTGTATCTTTAGTGTCGAAAGTCAGCGTGTATCATACAAAATTGATATTGAAACCAAATATGAAAATGGCGATACCGACTTTGGTGGCAATAACCTGACCTTTCGCATCATGCAGTTTATAAAAGTCGCCATAGCGCAACAGCTTACCCAAAATACGACCAGTGAAGTGCAGAAAATCATTGCGGCCTTTGATAGTGACATTTACCGCCAAGTGGATCAAGAAGGAATTGGCGTTGTGTATTCAGCACTAGAAACTGCCTATCAACAAGCGGAAGACCTTATTCCCACCCAGTTTAAAAACTACGAGAGTGGCAGCCCTAAAGAATATTTTAAAGTGAAAAATAACTTTTATTTTCTCTTCCAGCTCGCAGATGAAGTCAAAACCGAAATCTTTGCGGAGCACCGCTTTCAACGCATTGTAATTGATAGTGAAGAGCCACGGGGAGCAGGTGACAATGATAAAATCATTACCACAGGTCGTTGGCGTTTATCAACCCGCAACGGCAATCTCCTCAAAACAATCAAAGACATTCCGCAAATCAGCTTTACTGCCAATGATATTAGCCTGCTGATTAAAGCTGATATCTACGAGATTGTTCGCAAATTCATTGAAAAACCTTACAACCAAGGATTACTCTTTGACTACAGCGTGATTAAACTCACCGGTCAGTCTTGTAAAATTGGGCTGTTCAAAGATGCCCTCAAAGAATTCATTCCGGGCCGAGTCATCGAATTTGGTGGACAAAAAAACACCGATGGGCAAGAGCTCAAACTATCGTGTTTGCGGGGGGCCATCAAATACCTAAAAGCCAAAACAGGTGGTTACGCCGAAGTCACTATGCGGCATCGACAGCCAGCACTTCCATACGTTATCACCGCCCTCACTCATCTTGGCGAAGAAAAAATTCTCATTGGCAGAGTGAATGATGAGAATATCGGTGGATGTATTTCCCGTTTCGTCGAAGGTGTAGAGCTGAAAATGCATCTCAAAGATCTAGCAGGTCAAGAACGCTTTACCTATGTATACGCCAACCAACAAGAAAGTTTCCAAAAGATGACGTATGATGACATTGCAGAACAATATGGTGATAACATCATTCAAGATGAGACTGACAATATCATCGACAACGAAGTGAAATTTTTCGTGTGGCCCAAAGAAAGTCACTGGGGTTTCATCGTCGTGCCTGTATTACGTCAAAATGGGAGTTTATATCTTGGCAGAGAAGAACTCTTCACCTTTGAAAATGACTTATGGGAAAATAACTTCTTTGATGGACTCAAATAGGCTGAGATAAAGTAAGGAGTGCAATAATGTTTATCGACAACTATCCAAAATTTACAGCAGGACGAGTACTAAAACATGAAATGCTTAACCTGCTCCGCGATTATCCACGGGGCTATATAGACATTCTTTACAGCGATTACGTCGACGGCGTAATCGCTGGTTGCAGTATATCAGTAAATCCAGACGCTCTTAGTATCGCCCCTGGTATTGTTCGTTATCAGGGAAAACTATTGACGCTAGTACAAAGCGAGAATATATCCTATACCGCAACGGGGCAGGAGACCATCGTGAAAATTCGCTTTAGCAAAGAAAAAGACAGCCTTGACTATACCACCATCAGCGGCGAGATCGTAAGTGACCTCAGCCCTAAAATAGCTGACAATGAAATGGAACTTTGTCGCTACAAACTAAAAGCTGGTGCCAGACTTCGTGATGACTACCAAAACTTCGGTGATATGGCTACCGATTATGATACCCTCAATATCATTTGTATGCCGTATGCTACACACTACGAAACCACTCTTTCACCAATCATCACCAGAAAATTTGCTGAAGAAGCCCTGCAAAATAAAATGATACATCCCTTCGACTACATGTTCATAGGACAGTGCGTCCAGGGAGAACCAGTAGCGCGAACCCTCATCACCGCCTACACCTCAGCACGGCTCAACATCAAATCCAAAGACAGCACTAATCTAGACCTTCATCGTCAGCTCACGAAAATCCTAAATGACATTCGCCAGGGCAAGGATATCGCCAGTCATTTGGGACGGAGTGGGGGACGGCGGATATTGGTGGATTAAAATATATAACTTCAAATACCAGCATTTGTTGGAGGAAAAACAAAAATTGACCAAGGCAAGAAGTCTTGATCGATATAGCATCTCGGGTTTCCGAGAGAATACTTAAAACACTGGGGAGGTAAGTTATGACTCGTGAATATATGGATGAACAAATCAGATACATTATTAATCAGGCAGAAGAAGAGGCTCCCAAAGATCAAAACATCTACCAAGGCGTGATCATCAATGATCGACCCTATGAATTCCAAGAGAAAGGATTTTTTGATGAAAATCTGAAAATCCATATTCCCACATCTTTTGTTGATATGCCTGCAGAACTTGTTAAGTTAAAATATCCATCCAGCGATCGACCACAAATCATTCTAACAGATACTAATGGGGCGAGTGATATCAGCTTTAGCCTCATCCCTAATAATATCAAGGATGCCCAGATTGTAGAAGTTAAGGCCGGCATGAAAGCAATCTTCCAGAAATTAAACCCTTCCTATTTATTCTTTGAAGAAGGGATAGAAGAAGTTGATGGAAAAACCATTGGATTTTTTGAGTTCAAAAGCCCAACTCTTACAGAACCACTGTTTAATGTCATGTTTTTTGTAGAAATTGACGGCGATATCATCATGGGCTGTTTTAACTGTCCATATGAGGAATATCTATTATGGCAGCCCCTCGTGGGCCAAATGCTGAAATCCATGCAATTTGGCAAAAAAGTTGAGCAAGACCCAGAAAAGAATCCGGAGAAACCAGCACCGCAAAGAGGAGGACGAAGATAATGGCTGAATCCGAAGCACTACCTGATGAAGGTAGAGGCATAAACTGGCATAAAGTAAGTTTTAAACCCTATGAATTCAAAGATATTCTAGTAATAGATCTTATCCAAGGCATTAACGAACATGCTCGCCTCTACATCAGTGGCATCTTAAACGAAGTAGCTACAACTAAAACCCAAGATTATGTTCAAACTACCACTCAATACTCGCCTGTATCGCTAACCTATACTGATCAAGCCGGCAATGAACAATGCCTTTTCAAAGGGGTCGTAACTAATATCAAACAACGCATTGTAGCGGGATTAATCTATCTTGAGATTGAAGCACTCAGCTACAGTTATCTGCTTGACGTCAAGAAAATCAGCCGCTCCTTTCAGCGGGAACAAGAACCCTATAGCTATATCTTTAAACGCATCAATAGCCTAGCCCGTGAATACGTGCCAGGGCTAAAAGACGATGTTGTCAGAGCCGAAGGGAATCAAGATGAGCAAACAACAGGCCGTCTGATCATACAGCATCAAGAATCGGACTGGTCTTTTCTAAAAAGACTTGCGTCACATTTTAACATTGGTCTCACTCCTGACATCACCTTCGATAGCCCTAAGGTATATTTTGGTCTCCCTCCAGCCCAAAGTAGCCAAGGCAAGGCGCAAGAAGGACCAGAATTTGTCGCTGCAGCCTATCAGATCAAGCGTGACACCGCAGCTTATGCCGTAGCTAGCAGCAACTGCCGTAAAAATAGCGGTATCACCGTCAGTGAAAACGATTTTACCTACATCGAAGCTGAATCCCTGGATGTCCTAAAGTTAGGTCAACAAGTCAGCTTTAAGGAGAGGTCTTGGTACATAAAAAAAATGAATACCCACATGAGCAAAGGTATTGTTAAGAATACATATATCCTTACAACGGAAAAAGGCCTCATGGAAGATGATGTTTATAACAAAAACTTAGCAGGGATATCTCTGTATGGCATCGTAAAAGACATAGCCAAAGACCAAGTCAAAGTTCACATTACCGAAATTGACGCTGAATGGGATGATGGCACCACTTGGTGGTTTCCTTATACCACGATATATTCCTCTCCAGATGGCAGCGGCTTTTATTGCATGCCTGAGGTTGGGGATAATATTCGCATTAATTTCCAAAATAAGGAAGAGATTCAGTCCGTAGCTGTAAGCTCCGTGAATATGACCCCCTCTCAGCGTGGCAAACGAGAAGATCCCAATACAAAAATTCTCAGTACAGTGTATGGCAAACAAGTCATTCTCACCCCTGGCGGTATCCAGATCATCGCCAATGGTAATTTGCTCATGACCTTGACTGACGAGGGTGGCGTCAGTATCAAGAGTGATAAAAGTATTAAGCTGGAAGCCGAAAAGGAGATTGAAATCACAAGTCTCACAGATAAAGTGATCGTAGTTGGCAGCGAGGAAGTGAACCTTAGCCAAGGTGGCAGCACGATCAGCATTATGAAAGATATAACCGTTAGCGGGCAAAAGGTGAAGATGCAGCCATGATCCATCAGAAACTCATACAAGAATTTATACAAAAACATACAAAGAACTGGTTCGAAGAAGATCTGCCGCAGCTGAAAGAAAAAATCTCCCTTGGTTTACCCAAAATGCTCACAGATCTGGCAGATAGCATTAGTCAAGTCTGTCAGCAGGCCAGTCAGCTGCAGGCAGAGGGGCACAAAGGCCCAGCCGCCTATCTATGCATATCCTATTTATATACCAATATCCTTGAAAATATCTGGGAATATCGCCTTGACCTCTATGATGAAGGTCTATATTTCGATCGCAAGGAATGTACGGCTGTTTGGAAACCAGAGCTTATTTGGGACTGTTTTGCTAAGCGCCTGGCAGAGGTGCATGCTGCTGCCCATACTGGATTTTATAGGAACAAAATCAGACCTTTTCATCTAACCGAAATAAAAATAGGGATGGCCGAACAATATCATATGGCCACAATCATGCTTGCTCAGCAGATTATTGAATATGCCATACAAACTCCCGCCTATCAAAAGTTAACAAAAACACCAGACTTTCAAATTATCATTGGTGAATACCAGGATCAAGGCTTGGTTATTCATCAAGAACAGGGTGGAGATTTTGGAAATAGGATAGGAGGAGAGTAACGCAATATGCAATATTTTCAGCTCAGGCAAGATACGGATTATGGTAATGCCCCAGTGCTTCCTGATGTGATCATGCAAATTGATCGGCGCAATATCGCACCAGAGCATGCTCATAAAATTGAGCAAATGACGATTTTTCAAATGAACAATACCGAAAAGTGTGATTTTATCGATTTACTGGATAGACAGCTGTTTTTAATATCGGATGCATTAAAAGCAACCTTTAAGCTGTATATACCCAAACTTATCTGTAAAGTCGTGGTGCTGGTAGGAAAAGAAGGTCAAGGCCATCAAGCCTATAATCTGCCTATCTTTAAGCCAATTAATTGTATATCAGATAATAGCATCATGACGCGAGATCAAAGATCGGTCACGCATTTAGTCCTGAAAAAAGCTCCCATCGAGAATCTTCCGATTTTCAGAGTAAAGCATGATCACGAAACCATTATTGTTGCTCGTTTGGATGCTGCCGAAAGCATCGCTCGGCGCAGATTTCGTGGAATACAGATGAAGCGGATAACACTAGAATAGGAGAGATAAATAATGAGTGGATCATATGTAGTCAGAGGGGCAGAAGTCAAATGCAGTCTAGGTAGTAAAACGACAAAACTGAACCTCCCTCAAAGCCATGGCGTTTACGTTAATGACAAACCAGTACTCATTGACACTGATACTAAAGTTGGGGCAAATGTCAAACCCTTTGGCAAATGCAAAAAAAGAAAAGGTGGTTGCGCACCATCCCTGGCAGCTTGCTGGAAAGAGGTCAAAGAAGATGCTCTCATTAAAGAACGACCCGCCTTGATCACAAGGTCTATTCTCAGCTGCTCTATTGGCGGGAAAATCACGATAAAAACAGATGGACAGGATTAAGTGTGCAGAAAATTGAATCGGCAAATAAAATTGTTTAAGGAAGGTAATCGAAATGTCAGCTATTACCTATGATAAATTAAGAGTCACGGCTCCATGGGAAATACAAACGATCTATGAACTAAACCTCAAAAAGACCCTCAACCAGCATGGTGAATTATACATAAAAGTAATGTTAACGGAAGCCGCAAGCGAAAAAGCCGGACTGCAGGAAACAACCAATGATCAGATCAAAGTTTATACAGAAGATGCTGCAGAACGGAAATGGCTGTTTAAGGGGCGGCTTAAAGAAGTAACGGTCAGCCGGGAAGCAGGTGTATGTATTATCACAGCATGCTTCCTATCTGAAACAATCATGCTTGATCGGCAAGAAAGGAGCCGATCCTTTCAAAATACCAAGCTTACCTATGACCAGATCGTAACGAAAGTACTAGAGGACTACCCTAACAAGAACATGGAACTAACCGCCGAGCAGAAATCCATCAACGGTCCCATCATTCAATATCAGGAGACCGACTGGCAGTTCATCCGGCGTTTGGCCTCCTATCTGGAGACCGTCATCGTCCCCGATTCAACCATGGAGCAACAGATTTTCTCCTTCGGTTATCCATCAGGTCAAAGCATCACTCTGCCTGATGACATTAACTACGCCACAGGTAAGGACATCAAAGCTTATTATGCCGCAGCAGAGTTTAATCCCAGTATCGCCGAAAATCAATTTGCCTATTACGAAGTAGAGACCTATGAACCCTTGAACATTGGGGATACTGTCACCTTTAAAAGTCAAGAAATGAAAGTCAGCACCGTATATATTGAAATCAAGCAAGGTTTACTCGTTTACCATACGACCCTAGTCAAAGAAATCATCCTTCGTCAGAATCCTATCTACAATAGCAAACTGCAAGGAATCAGTCTCAAAGGTACTGTACTCAAAGCACAAGATCAACAGGTCAAGCTGCATTTAGATATCGATAAAGAACAAAACCCCGACGAGGCTTATTGGTATCCCTTTGCCCCGCCAACGACCGATGCCTTATACCTTATGCCACAAATGGGTACCATCGCGAATCTCTATATACCCGGCAAGCAAGAGCAAAAAGCACTCATTACAGGCTGCCTGCGCACCAACGGCGCCGAGTGCCAGCAAACCAGCGATCCCAATACTCGCTACCTTGCCACCGAATACGGGCAAGAACTAAAACTGGCTCCAGGCGGCGTCTATTTCACTGCTGGTAAAGACAATCTTTGTTTGCATTTCGATGATCAACAAGGGGTTATTTTGAAAAGTCATAAAGGAATGGTGCTAGAAGCTAAAGAAGAAATCGTCTTTGCTGCCAAAGAAAAGGTGATCTTTAAATCGCCCAATCAAATTCTGATGGCAACTCCTACCGGTAGTGTAATTATGGAGAACGAAATACACCTGCGCGCTCCTGACGTACATATTGATTGTACAGATGATACGAAATTTTCAGAAGAAGAAGAAAAAAAAGAAGAAGAGGAGATTAAACAAGATGGCGACGGTCGTTTTGATATAGATATAGATATAGATTGGGGTGCTTTAGGGGCAAAAGCTAAGGGGGCAGTGGCTATGGTTTGCGGAGTAGCTGATGGCGCAGTTTCTGCAGTATCTTCTTATTTTCAGGCACTTAAAGGAGCGGCGCTGGTAGGGGTTGGGGTTGGGATGGTAAAAGGTGGTGCATCATTATGTGCATTTGCTTTAGGCTCAGGGGCTACTGGAGTTGGTATACCAGTAGCGGTAGTGACTGGTGCTTTAGGAGCAGTGGCAGTAGTTGGTGGTGCTGTTGCTATAGGAGTAGGGGCTTATTTAGCGGTCGATGGTGCTAGCGGTGTGACGGGAGGATTCGGTGATGCCTATAATGCAGCCACGGGTCGAGAGGGTAAAGATGAATTAAAGTTGGATTTTGTAGAACAGGCATATCCAAAGGACAAAAAGTGGGTTCATAGCCTAATAAAGCTGGTTGTTGGTGGAAAGGGGATCAGAGATGCATATAAAGGTGCGCTTATAAATCTGCCTAGCACGGCTTCTTTAGGGCAGAAATTCAAAGCATATAGAGCAGGGGTATTTACAAGTGTGGAAGCAGGGACTGGAACTTATGCTGATTGGAAGGATGTATTGGGAAAAGCATGGGAGCTAGCTAAGGATGCAGCTGCAGCTGTTCCTAAGGTTGATTATTCTAAGCAACCAATTACAGATGAGCGTCCCTAACGGCTTGGTTATCAGGTATATTTTTAAATAACAATTATCAAAGGTTTATGTACTTTCTACAGCATAAAATCAGCAATAACAAGCGAGAAAGGTGAGTTAAAATGTTTAGCAAACTTATAGAAATAGGTAAAGTCAGATGGAAATATATCCTTGCAGGGTATATTGCTGGATGGCTTATACCGCGGTATGTAGAGGGCATCCCTAATATCTATTATTTATTTCCGATTAAAGGTGTGGCTATAGGGGTGGCGTGGACGATCGGTAATGCGCTTTATATAGGTTTTCATGGGCCCGAGAAAGATGATTTTAATCCAATTATACATCCTATAATTGGAATGGCTTTGGCGCTGATAGCACTGTTTTTAATAAATATAGTATGCGGAGTTTTAGGTATAAATCCTAGACCATTTTATGGATAAGAAAAATTCGATGTAGGAAAAGTGTACATTTAGGAAAGTTTACAAGTCCAGCTAACTAAAGTTAAGTTTTTCTTGCAAACATGAACTAAGAGTGGGACAAGGGGACATTGTGCTCATTGAGCACTATGCTATATTTTGAATGAAGGTAGGTTCCTTCCCCGCTTGTAGGGGCGGGCTTCAAACAGACATAAACTGCTTCAGTTCAAAAGGTTTCGGTGGTGAACGTTAGAAGAAGCATGGGGGACAGGAACTTTGTCCCATGTAGAGGATGAAATCAGTTAGATAAATAACAAGGAACCTATGAAAGAAAGTCCTGTGCCTCTCTTTCATAAGCTTTTGATTTTAATAGAGAAAGTTGAATAATGAAATATAGGACAATGGGACAAACGAACGATCTATGAACTAAATATCAACAAAACCCTCAACCACCATGGGAATTATACATAAAAGGAATGTTAACGGAAGCCGCAAGCGAAAAAGCCGGACTGCAGGAAACAACCAATGATCAGATCAAAGTTTATACAGAAGATGCTGCAGAACGGAAATGGCTGTTTAAGGGGCGGCTTAAAGAAGTAACGGTCAGTCGGGAAGCAGGTGTATGTATTATCACAGCATGCTTCCTATCTGAAACAATCATGCTTGATCGGCAAGAAAAGAGCCGCTCCTTTCAAAATATCGTAGACAGAGGGGTAAGGATGCTGCAGAATCGATGGGAGGGCCATGATTCGGGAGAATATGGTGATGTTATAGATTGCAATGCGGGAGGTTTTCCTCTTTCTGTACTCTTAAAAAAGTGAAAGGAATGAAATGTAGATGTTTAAAAATAAGTTGCGTGGTCAATTGAGTTCTAGTTTAATATTACTTGCAATTGCATTCCTCTGCTCTGCATGCAGCGTAAGTGTACAGAATGTAAGCGAATGTAATAATAGTGGAATTAGATATGATAGCAAAGGACAATATGACTTAGCGATTGCAGATTTTAATAAAGCAATTCAAATGAAACCACAGTATCCAGATTCTTATTACAATCGTGGAAATGCTTATAAACATCAACAAAAATATGACTTAGCCATTGCAGACTATAATAAAGCGATTGAATTAAATCCACAGTATTTAGATGCTTATGTCAATCGTGGAGTCGCTTATGGTAGTAAAAATCAATATGACTTAGCGATTGCAGATTTTAATAAAGCGATTGAATTAAATCCAAACGATGAAGTTGCGTATTACAATCTTGGAGTTGTATACGGCAAGAAAGGTCAAGATGACGTAGCACTTGCTAATTATAATAAAGCGATTGCATTGAGTCCGCAGTACAGAGATGCTTATTGTATGCGAGGGAATATGTACCAAAAAAGGGGGCAATATGATTTAGCTATTGCTGATTACAATGCAATTATTAATTTAGATCCAAAGGATGCAGAACCTTATTTTGGCAAGGGCGAAACTTATAAAAAAGCAGGACGAAAATCTGAAGCGATTCAAGCTTATACATTATTTATACAACATGCACCGACTGATCCAGATATTGAAAAAGTTAAACGAGAAATAAGAAAACTTGGTGGCACAATCTAGCTCTGATACAAAAAAATAAGTAGTAATTATTTGCGAACAATTTGAAGAGGCGGAATAGGGGGTATACATGTCCAAGAAAATGTTGTTGTTTATTATAGTATTGCTATGCTTCTCCGTGAACCCGAGGATGCAAAAAATATCAGTAAAGCCAAAGAAAAAATTAGGGAACTGGGTGGGAGAGTTGAATAGCGCTACTCAGCACTTTTCTTATGATTCTTGGTAACTTAAATAAATGTTAAACGATTAATATTTCTACAAATGTAGCTATGTGGTCAAATTCAACTACAGCGCATTCTCCTCCATGTGCGCTGTAGTTGTTTGTATTATTACGATATTGTTTTAACTAAAATGGACTCAAGGCAACCGTTTTATTCGGTGCCATGAGTGAAGTGAAAGGAATGATTATTGAGATGCAACAAATAAGTATAAAAAAAATTGCATTTAGCTCATTTATTAAGTTATTTGTTCTTACAGGGTTATCATCTGGAGTGATATTAGGTCTTTTTCTCTTTATTTCAATAGTTTTTTTTGGATCAGGCAGTGCAAAGATAGGTACCACTACATATTATGGTTTACAAGGAGGAATCATCTCACTTTTCATAACACCATTTATTTGTATGATCATAGGATTTTTTGGAGGGATTTTTGGATATTTTTCATTTAGAATTTTAGTGAAGGTTTTAAAGAAAGTATCTATTTGTGGAGAATTTGAGGATGTAGATAAGAGGGATATAGATGCTTAATAAGTGGATATTATTTGTTTTGCAGTTATAGGAATGAAAGCAGAAGAGGAACTTTTTCATTTTTGCACCAGAAACGGTGATTGCTTTCTGAAGCTGATTTTATTATAAAAAAATAGAGAAATATGAGGTGATATTTTGAATGCAAAATGGAGAATAGCCATTGCTAAAGTGGAAATAGTTGGTGGTATGGTAGGAGTTATAAGCGCATTTTTCCTTGCAATTTGGTTATTGTGGACGCAAAAAAATGAAGATATAACTCAGATAGATATGGGACTGATGTCGATTTCCCTGATTTCAATGGTTTTGTTTTTATTTTCATTAATTGCTGGGTTTCTCCTGCGGAAGGAGCATAGATTAGGATATCCGTTAACCGTGATTGTTCAGGCGTTGCAGATTCCAGTGATCTCAAGTGCTGATGTTACCTATTCATTTGTTTCAGGATTGCAATTAGGATTGGGTATTGGGGCAATGAAGGCTAATTTTTTATTTTATATTGGAGGTTTAGTAGATATAGGTTTGTCTCAAGATGATCCTTTCTTTATTGGAATAAATATAATTCCTATATTGTTTTTATGGAAGCTATATAAAGAAAAAAACATGGAAATTGTTAGTGGATAGGAGGGGGATAGATGTCAAAAAAAATAGTAACGTTTATTGTAGTATTGATATGCTTTACGATGAATTTAACCGCCTGCGGATTTTCCTCTTCAAGTTCAAGGGTAAGTTCGAGAAGCGATGATCCGGAAATTGTTGCTTTAACCAAAGCCATAATCGATAACCCAGAAGATGCAGAAGCATATTTTAATAGGGGTTATGCATACAGTGACAGAGACGAATATGAATTAGCGATAGTTGATTATAAGAGAGCAATAAAGCTTGATCCTAAGTATGTAAAGGCATATAGCAAGAGAGGAATTGCGTACAGTGAAACAGGGCAGCATGACTTAGCAATAGCTGATTATAATAAAGCCATAAAGCTTGATTCAAAGTGTATAGGGGCATATTACAATAGGGGAACTACATACATTGCCAAAGGGCAAGATGACTTAGCGATAGCTGATTATAATAAAACTATAGAACTTAATCCGAAATTTGTAAATGCCTATAACAATAGGGGACTATTATACATTAAAAAAGGTCAATATGACTTAGGGATGGCGGATTTAAATAAAGCCATAGAGCTTGATCCTAAAAATGTGGGTGCGCATTTCAATAGGGCGAATGAATACATTGAAAAAAAGAAATATGACTTAGCGATAGCTGATTTTAGTAAAATAATAGAAATTGATCCTAAGAATGTACAAGCGTATTTTGGAAAATCTGCTGTATTAGAAATGATAAATCGGAAACAAGATGCGATAGACAATTATAACAACCTTATAAAAAGCGTGCCCGAGGACCAAGAAGGTGTCAGTAAAGCCCAAAAAAGAATTAAAGCGTTGACTGGGAGAGGTGAGTAGTTTACTCATCTTTTCGTTTGAGATAAGATGTTGTCGCAGGAGCAAGAATAAGATGTTTTCAGGGAAGAGGGAAAATTAATAAACTCAAATTGCCTAAGGATCATAGATATTTCTTTCTTGAGAAACCTTTGTTAAATGAACAGGATTGTATTCTAGGAGTTAATGTGATGCCTTTTGATAGCTGCAAACTTCAGAAAGAATGTAAACCTGAATTATTTCCACAGTGGGAAGGAACACAGTCTGATAAATGGACTGAGAATCGTCTTGCTTTGATTAAGAGTTCCTTTTTAGGCTGTCGTGTTGGTGGCTGCATTACGATAGAAACAGATGGGCAGGAGATCTTTGAGAATCAAAAAATAGAGTGGAATTCACTAGTAGCTGCTTCTATAGGGGCTAACACACCGATTGATAAGAGCTTGTGGAAAGCGCCAATTAAAACCTATATCCAGGATGATAGCGGAAATATTCCACTGTCTAATGATATTGCACTAATAAGTGATTCAATTAAAACTTCTGGAGATTTGAAACAATTAAATGCAGAAAAGACTTATAAAACGATATTTGACAAGAACAATCCAGAATTCAACTTGCGTTCAACAAAAGCAAAAAACAAGATATTTAATGCTCGTACAGGCAGTACAGCTCAATTAAATGGATTTACACAAGTTGGTAAAAAAGCGACAAACTGGGGGGCAAAAGGGAATTGGGCAGCTGTGGTAGTTGGTCCCGCAGTAGATTGTTACAATAATTACAAGGATCCGAAATTGAAGGTCGTATCCACCAAATGCGCTTCAGAGGTTATAACTGATACAGCAATCGGGGTGGGGAGTATTAAGTTAACTACAGGTATTGGTGGAATGTTTGCAGGACCCCCAGGAGCTGTGATTGGTTATGGTGCGGGGCTCGTTCTTAATATGGCACTTGATGGAGTTTATATTGGGGATATAACCCTAAGAACATTTCTTCAAGAACAGGTGAAATTCGCACTTGATTGGACGAAGGAAAATTGGGTAGGGATAGATGGTCTTACTGATTAGATAATAGAAGACTAATGAGGTATAAAGGGAATAGTAATAATATGGAAAAAGATGAATTTTATAGGATGTGTCAATATTTAGATATTGTTACAGAAGAAAAAAAGATAGATTTAGTTCATTATCCGTTATTGATATTTGAGTTACTTGCTTGTGCAGCAAATTATACCAATATAAGTTTTATGATCTCACTCCCCTGCGCTATTGTTATATCCATAGGCATGTTCATTTGGGGACAACGGACCAAAGAAAATAATAAACTTTTGTATCTATATCTTGGTGTAGGGATAAGTTTATGGTCTTTGTGTTGTATGGCGCTACTAGTTGGTTTTATTCATACTAATTTATTGGATAGTTTAATAATATTTATTGCACTATTTCTATCTAGTGTCCCATTTAATATTTACCTTGTAAAAAGGAATGCAATGAAAATATTAAATGGGAAAAGTAGCAGTATTGATACGATGTCAAAGTCTTTTTATGGAGGCGCAGGTGGGGCAGGTTTAGTAGTTGGTGGCACTTTAGGGAGAGTTTTAAACCGAGATGGAAAAGCTATAGTAGGGATAGTAACCGGTGGCATGTTGGCTTACTTTTTCCAGTACGCTGCAATTCGATATTTTTACAAATATATTATTAGGATACAGTATAAAATTGATGAATGCTTAATACAACAAAAATCAAATTTAGCTAAACGGCGGTGAAGTCATGACAGCAATTACCTATGATAAAGTAAAAGTAATCAGTCCATGGGAAATACAGTCCATTTATGAGCTTAAAATAACAAAGATGTTAAATGAGCACGTAGAATTATATCTAACTGCTTTGATTAGTGAGAACTCAGGAAAAAATGCCGGTCTTAAGGAAACGATAGATGACCAAGTAAATGTTATTATTCCCGAGGGTGACTATATGAAAGCCATTTTTAAAGGACGAATTAAAGATGTGGATATCAGTGTCGAGGCTGGTTTATATACACTGCAAGCGTCCTTTCTTTCTGAAAGCTCGATTATGGATGATCAGCAGAAAAGTCGCTCCTTTCAAAATACTAGCTTAAACTATTCAGATATTGTAGCAAACGTAGTTCAGGACTATGCTGGGAAAAGTTTAGAAATTACAGCCCCTAAGGTGACAATTAATGGTCCCATTATCCAATATCAAGAAACCGACTGGCAGTTTATGAAACGGATGGCGTCTTTGATGGAAACAGTTCTTGTGGCAGATAGCACAGTCGGAGATCAAGTTATTTCTTTCGGATATCCCAAAGGGAAAAGCAAAACATTGCCTGAGGATATAGCCTATAAGTCAGGCAAAAATATAAAAGCATTCTATGAGGACGCTACCTATAATCCCAATCTTATTTCCAACGAATATACTTATTATGAAGTGGAAAGTCACGATGAACTAAACATCGGTGATCAAGTTACCTTTTTGAATTATGAAATGTATGTGGGCGCTGTAACGATCGAACTCAAACAGGGCTTATTAATTTATCGTGCAACCTTAGTACGCAAGACAATCCTTCGGCAAAATCCAATCTATAATAGCAAAATACAAGGAATAAGCTTAGAAGGAACGGTACTCGATTTACAAGATCAAGCTATCAAACTTCATTTGAAGATCGACCAAGAACAGAACCAGGAGGAAGCCTACTGGTATCCCTTTGTACCGCCGACTACTGATATGCTGTACCTAATGCCACAACTCGGGACCAATGCTAGCCTCTATATACCAGGACTAAAAGAACAAGACGCCATTATTACTGGTTGTGTAAGAACAAATGGTGCAGACTGTGAAGATACAGGTGACCCTAATACTCGCTTTCTTGGCACTGAATACGGTCAGGAACTCAAACTCGCTCCTGGAGGTATCTATTTCACAGCAGGTCGTGACGACTTAATACTTACGTTTGATGATGAAACGGGTGTAAAGATATCTAGCCATAAAGGCATTACAATGGAAGCAAAAGAGGAACTTATGATCAAATCAAAGAAAAAGATTACTTTTACTGCTCCTAGTCAAGTTCTCATAAACACACCGTTTAGTTTCGTATCTATGGAGAATGAGATGTATTTTAGAGCTCCAAAGGTACGCGTGAATCCGAAGGGATGATATGCATATAAACAAGTTATTCTGTCGAGTGGTATTACTGATAATTATAGTATGTCTTTGCGCTGCTTGTGCTGGAGGAAAAGAGATTGAAGCTACATAATGGTTTGAAAAAGGGAATGATCAATATCATAAAAAAAGATCTTCTACACACGTAGATATATGGTCAAATTCAACTACAGCGCATTCTCCTCCGTGTGCGCTGTAGTTGTTTGTATTATTACGATATCGTTTTAACTAAAATAGACTCAAGGCAACCGTTTTATTCGGTGCCATGAGTGAAGTGAAGGAATGACTATTGAAATGCAATGCCGTTATAGGAATGAAAGCAAAAGAGGAACTTTTTCATTTTTGCACCAGAACCGGTAATTGCTTTCTGAAGCTGACTTTATTATAAAAAAATAGAGAAATATGAGGTGATATTTTGAATACAAAATGGAGAATAGCCATTGCTAAAGTGGAAATAGTCGGTGGTATGATAGGAATTATAAGCGCATTTTTCTTTGCAATTTGGTTATTATGGACGCAAAGAAATGAAGATATAACTCAGATAGATATGGGACTGATGTCGATTTCCTTGATTTCAATGGTTTTGTTTTTATTTTCATTAATTGCTGGGTTTCTCCTGCGGAAGGAGCATAGATTAGGATATCCGTTAACCGTGATTGTTCAGGCGTTGCAGATTCCAGTGATCTCAAGTGCTGATGTTACCTATTCATTTGTTTCAGGATTGCAATTAGGATTGGGTATTGGGGCAATGAAGGCTAATTTTTTATTTTATATTGGAGGTTTAGTAGATATAGGTTTGTCTCAAGATGATCCTTTCTTTATTGGAATAAATATAATTCCTATATTGTTTTTATGGAAGCTATATAAAGAAAAAAACATGGAAATTGTTAGTGGATAGGAGGGGGATAGATGTCAAAAAAAATAGTAACGTTTATTGTAGTATTGATATGCTTTACGATGAATTTAACCGCCTGCGGATTTTCCTCTTCAAGTTCAAGGGTAAGTTCGAGAAGCGATGATCCGGAAATTGTTGCTTTAACCAAAGCCATAATCGATAACCCAGAAGATGCAGAAGCATATTTTAATAGGGGTTATGCATACAGTGACAGAGACGAATATGAATTAGCGATAGTTGATTATAAGAGAGCAATAAAGCTTGATCCTAAGTATGTAAAGGCATATAGCAAGAGAGGAATTGCGTACAGTGAAACAGGGCAGCATGACTTAGCAATAGCTGATTATAATAAAGCCATAAAGCTTGATTCAAAGTGTATAGGGGCATATTACAATAGGGGAACTACATACATTGCCAAAGGGCAAGATGACTTAGCGATAGCTGATTATAATAAAACTATAGAACTTAATCCGAAATTTGTAAATGCCTATAACAATAGGGGACTATTATACATTAAAAAAGGTCAATATGACTTAGGGATGGCGGATTTAAATAAAGCCATAGAGCTTGATCCTAAAAATGTGGGTGCGCATTTCAATAGGGCGAATGAATACATTGAAAAAAAGAAATATGACTTAGCGATAGCTGATTTTAGTAAAATAATAGAAATTGATCCTAAGAATGTACAAGCGTATTTTGGAAAATCTGCTGTATTAGAAATGATAAATCGGAAACAAGATGCGATAGACAATTATAACAACCTTATAAAAAACGTGCCCGAGGACCAAGAAGGCGTCGTGAAGCCCAAAAAAGAATTAAAGCGTTGACTGGGAGAGGTGAGTAGTTTACTCATCTTTTCGTTTGAGATAAGGACGGTGGAAGCGACTTAAAGAGAGACATTTGGCAGGATACATAGCATTCCAGGATTCACTGCGTTTTGTGTATTGAAGGAAGCGAAAGGAATGGTGATAGATATGGAAGAAGATAAAATACTTAGGGTGTATCGATATTTAAATATTCCTGCCGCAGGAAAAGAAACAGAGGGGAAGTATATACTATTACTGACATTCGGTTTTTTTGCTTGTATTTTTAATAGTACCAAGATACGATTAGAAGATTCAATCCCGTGCATAATTATTATAACGATAGGTATCTTCATTTGGAGCCGACGAATAAAAAAGGATAACAAATTATTGTTCTTTTTTGAGGGCGTGTACAGTAGTTTGGTATGTTTATATCTTCTATTAATAGCCTTAGGAGCTTTTCAAGTTGATTTGATGCGCGGTTTTATTATTTTTAGTGTAATACTGTTATTTAGCGTACCAATCGGTATTTACCGTATAAAATCGGGGGTAACGAAATCATTAAGAGAACAAGGTCGCACAGATACAGACATTACATCTAATTTTAAAATTGTCAGCGTAATTTCCGCACTACTTGGTATTGCTCTAGCGAGGAGTTTAACTCCTCATATAGCGAATTTACTATTTATAATTAGTATTTTTATATTATTTTATATATTTCAGCAGTATGCAATCCAGAATTTTTATAAGGCGGTTATCAGAAGAAAGTATCATATTGATGAATGGATAAAACAAGGAAAGTTCAAGATAAAGGAAGCAGTGGTGCCCAGCGAATTGGATGAAATTTTTGATTTAGAGATTGAAGATCAGGAATTTATGAAAGAAAGCGATATGTCTAAAGTAATGTATACGCCAAATAAGTGGTCAAAAAAGATGATAACATTACTATGTTTGGCTGGCTTAGCTATATATTTAATGGTCTTTAATATCCCCATATGGGAATACCATAGTCAACAAATAGCTATTTGTACTAAAATGATAACCGCCGATCCTAATGCTGCTCAAGTATATAGTGACAGGGGGATCGCATACTTCAACGAAGGGACAGATGCCATGTCTGCAGATGATTTTAGAGATGCTCCAAGTGTGATCAGTTATATCTATTCTATATTGGGAGGGGAAAGAGAATATGTATCCAAACAATATGATTTAGGGATAGCTGATTTTAGTAAAGCAATAGAAATTGATCCAACCTTTGTTGAGGCTTATTGCAATCGGGGAAAGTTGTATTACTTACAAGGTGGATACGATTTAGCGGTAACTGATGCTAGTAAAGCAATAGAACTGGATCCAACCGTTAGTAAGGCATATTTTATACGAGGAGAAGCATACAATGCGAAACACTTATTTAACCACAGGCTAGGCAATTTCGATGACCGAGCGATAGCTGATTACGAAAAAGGAATAGAGTTAGAACCCAATAACGAAAGTGCACATTACTTCCTTATCTATCTCTATGAACAAAAGAGACAAGATGCCAAACAAAAATTGTTATAGCAAATTAGTAGAGATATTTACAGTATGTTGTACAAACAGGAAGAGATTTAGCAATCATTAGGGGATATTGGCAATAACTACATTTTTGTTTATAAATGAAGACCCAAAAAACGTCAGTAAAGCCCAAGAAAAAATTAGGGCATTAGGTGGGGAAGTTGAGTAGCTTATTCAATTTCCCAATTGATGATGGAGCCTATTCTGCAGAGTTTGGGTGGGCGAGTAGTCCTGGAAGTAGTATAGGTGAATCCACAGGATTTACACCTGGAGAGTTTTGTGAAAAAAAGAAACAATTGTTAAAATAAAGAGGAGGGCTTCTGTGAATGAATTTCGGACAAGAATATTCACTAAAGAAAACATCGGAAAATTGAAAAAGAGGATAAGTATGCGAAAGAGGCTACAGAACTTACATTTAAAAAAATGATATTTATCAAGGCGATTATGAGTTAACTATCACTTGTTCTAGTGATGTTAAGTTTCATATCAGATGGTTAATGCATGCGTCTGTAAAAGAAAAAAAGAAATAAAAATAGGTTCTGATGCAAAAAAGCAAATTCGAAGATATTCTCTATTTAACTTTATCTCCTTTAAATGTTATGCCATTGCCGATACGTGAATATAACGTAAAGAGGTGATGGAAAACTATGGGGAGCAGAAAAACAGCTTTACTGTTAAGTAGTTGGAAAATTGCTAGGGCTTATTGGTTCTCAGAAGAGAAGTGGTCTGCTTGGGGATTGTTACTTACCGTCATCACTTTGAATCTGGCAATCGTATATATTTTAGTATTGCTTAATAGTTGGCAGGTTACTTTCTATCAAGTGATACAAAATTATGATTATGAAGGGTTTATTCGAGCGATTGGTCAGTATAGTATACTGGCAGGGTGTTTAGTGGTCGTTCGTGGTTATCAGATTTATGCCAGAATGATGCTCCACATTCGTTGGCGTTGTTGGATGACGAATCGATATATATCTGACTGGCTATATCATAAGACTTATTACTTGTTACAACTTTCTGAAGAACATGATACGGATAATCCGGATCAACGGATTAGTGAAGATGTGGAATTATTCGTTTGGCTCACGCTCAAGCTTTCGTTAGATCTTTTGCAGGATGTAGTGACGGTTTTATCTTTTATCGTTATCTTATGGGATTTATCCGGAGTATTGTACTTTTCTTGTGGTGGATATCAGATTCCGGTATATGGTTATCTGGTATGGGCCGCTATTTTTTATGCAGCTGCTGGTACCTACTGGACAGTCAAAGTCGGGAGACCATTGGTGAAAATGGATTTTGATCAGCAACGTTATGAAGCTGATTTTCGTTTTAGTTTGATGAGACTTAGAGAAAATGCAGAGAGCATTGCTCTATATGCAGGGGAAAAACAAGAAAAGTCGCATTGTCATGGGAATTTTAGAGCTATTATTACAAATTATTTAAAAATTATTACAGTGCGTAAAAATTTAATGTGGCTCACATCTGGTTACTCGCAAATATCGGCTATTTTTGCACTCTTAGTGTCTTCACCACGTTATTTCAGTGGACACATTCATTTGGGGCAAATGTTTCAGATTGTTGATGCGTACAATCATGTACAAACGGGATTTTCCTTTGTTGTGGATAGTTTTACTCGTTTGGCTCAGTGGCGGGCTGTGGTCAATCGACTCAATCATTTTTTAGTAAGCATGGAAATCGTTCGTAGTCAATCCACTAGAGGTTATCAGCTTACGACTTTCCAAAAGAGATGTAATGAGTATTCTGTAAAAAAAATGAACATTTTTTTGCCAGATGGTAGTAAGATCTTGCAAAATTTTTCACTGCAGCTACAGCGTGGCGATCATGTATTAATTATGGGATCTTCTGGTTGTGGGAAAAGTACGTTACTTCGAACTTTAGCTGGTATTTGGCCCTATGCTTCAGGGGAAATTATAGTACCAGAAGGGCAAAAAATAATGTTTGTACCGCAGAAATCGTATCTGCCCCTTACATCATTGCGCGAAATTCTTCAATATCCAGGTATGACAACAGCTATTTCTGATCAAAAGATGAAAGATATGTTAGTGGAATGTAATTTAGGTCACTTAATAGAAAAATTACCAATCATAGCGAATTGGGGTCAAGCCTTGTCACTAGGAGAACAACAACGTGTGGCTTTTATCCGAGTGCTATTGCAAAAACCCAAGTGGCTATTTCTGGATGAAGCGACTTCCGCCTTGGATGAACCGACAGAACAGGCTATTTATCAAATGCTGATAAAAAAATTACCACAAATGACAATTGTCAGTGTAGGACATCGCCGTACTCTTTTACAATATCATCACACGAGGTTATTATTAGATGGCAGGGGCAATTGGGACAGTGAAAAAAATAATGGACTTACGCGTGATTAGTAAAAAAAGAGCGGGCGTTTGTATCGATTTATAGAATTAGCAATGGAGAAATACATTCATTTGGTATATAATACAAATGATTTAATTTGAATTAAATGGGAAACCTATAAAAAAGTACAGTGCGAGGATAGCCATGTATTGTGATTATTGCGGTAATAAACTTTCTTATAATGCCAGATACTGTCGTCAGTGTGGTCGGCAACTGACAGGACGCTTAGGTGATACGCAGCCATTGCCTGTTATAGATCAGGCGATGTTGGAAAACGATAAGAACGAGTCAAGCGCTCCTATGCCTTGGTATAAAATAATTTTAGAAAAGATAGTTCCAAGTAATCGATCTAAAGTGTGGAATATCATCTATTCTATTTTATCTTTGGCAATTATCGTGGGAGTATTATATATATTAGTAACCTTTAAAACTGTTAAAGAATATCAAACTTTGACAGTTGTCTTAGGTAGTATCGTGGTTCTTTATATTTGGTGGAAGCGGTGAGCCAGGCAGGAATTAAAGTCTTATGAATAGAAATAGATGTAAGAGATAATAGCAATAGGATATTGCTCGCTTTTTAAAATTTTGTATATATAGCATTAAGAAAATGCCAGCGATATTGTTAGTCTGCCGTGGATGGGGTATAGGGCATTCACGATGATTGCTATTTATATAATAAAAGAGGAATTATGAAGATGAATGAAACACGACTACAGCCGATTATGGATGTTTCACATAAAGTCGGTAAGTATCGACACTTTAAGGGGAATGAGTATCAAGTGGTTGCTTTTGCCAAACATAGCGAAACATTAGAAGAATTTGTCGTATACCAAGCTTTATATGGCGAACGAGGAATGTGGATACGTCCATTTAAAATGTTTGATGAAATGGTTCAGCTAGAGGGAAAGCTAGTTAGGAGATTTGAGTATATCGGAGAGTAGGAATAAAATCAGCTTAGTTGTAACTAAACTAGTAGCTGTTTATTTTGGTAATTTATTGTATAATAAGAAACGATTGACTATCTGCTATATGATATATAATGGATAGCGATGAAATCATAAACATTGCATTATGGAGTGAAGGATATAAAAATGACGGAATCGCAGGAACAAACGCCAGCAAATGAAAAACATAGTAATTCATTTCTTAAAGGGACATTAATTTTGACGATTGGTGGAATAGTTGTCAAAGTGGTTGGTTTGTTAAATTGGATCATCTTATCTCGGGTATTAAGTGGGGAAGGAATTGGGTTATATCAGATGGCCTTTCCTATCTATTTTTTTGCACTTTGTGTATCTTCGGCGGGTATTCCAACAGCTATATCGATTATTACAGCAGAAAAGTTGGCACTGAAGGATTTTAAAGGTGCAAAGCGTGTGTTTCATATTTCTTTGATTGCACTAACCTTAACTGGTTTATTTTTCAGTATTGTATTATTTTTTGGTGCTGATTTATTAATTAAGTATCAATTTATTCATGATTCTCGGGCGTATTATGCTTTGTTGGCATTGTCGCCAGCTGTATTTTTTGTTACCCTTTTAGCTATTTTTCGAGGCTATTTGCAAGGTTGCCAAAATATGACGCCTACGGCTGTTTCGCAAATTGTAGAACAGATCGTTCGAGTCATTACCATGATCGTTTTTGCTAGTTGGTTATTGCCAAGAGGACTCGAGTATGCTGCAGGTGGAGCTAGTCTTGGTGCTGCTCCAGGGGCAGTGGCCGGTCTTCTGGTATTGTTGTATTATTACTGGCAATCCAATAAAGAAATGAAGCCTAAAATGGAGCAGCAAGTACAAGTCAGCCAACAAGAATCGATTATTGCGATTATTAAAAGAATTACGAAACTTGCTTTGCCGGTATCGATGGCGAGTATTATGCTGCCCATCGTAATGAATCTGGATTTGTTTATTGTTCCAGCGAGACTTGAGGTAGCAGGGTATACAGTAGAACAATCTACAGAGTTATTTGGTTATTTGACAGGTATGGCGGTTCCGTTACTTAATTTATCAACGATTTTGACAGCGGCACTTGCGATTAGTTTGGTGCCTGCTGTTTCGGAATCTTTTTCATTAAAGAATATGAATCGAATTTATCAGCAACTAGCCGCTGCTATGCGTATTTCGAATTTGGTAACCATTCCGGCTTGTGTTGTGTTATGGCTCCTCGCCGAACCTATTTCTCAATTGGTTTATAATGCACCACAAGCCAGTCAATGTGTGAGCGTTATATCCATAGGGGTTTTTTTATTAGGTATACATCAGGTTACCACAGGTGTATTACAAGGTATGAGTCATACTAGCATTCCTGTCATCAATATGTGCATTGCGATTGTATTTAAGGTGGTTTTAAACTGGGTATTGACTGCAATGCCAAGTCTTGGGATACAAGGGGCAGCATGGGCTACGGTAGCGGATACTGGAGTTGCTGCTATACTAAATATGTATTTTTTAAAGCGTTATGTAGGATTCTTTATGGATATTAAAAGTATCGTAAAGCCTATGGTAGCGGCAAGTGCTATGGGGGGCGTAATCTATATAACATACGATCTAATGATGCTGGAATTTGCGAATAATGCGTTAGCTACAATGCTTGGAATCGGACTCGGTGGTATTGTATATGGGGCTGTGCTTCTAATGGTTGGTGGTATTGTTGAGGGGGATATGAAGCAGATACCGTTTATTGGTGCACGTATGATTCCAATCCTGCGGAAATTAGGAATATTTAAGTCTGTATCATGAAAATCACTCTACCTTGCCTACAGCGTTCTTATGTGTCAAATAGATACTTTTATTTGGTTTATAATAGGTTTTTCTATGCTCTTGTATATTTGCAATCATAGTGAGTAAAATGTATAATAAACTGAAAAGAGAGAGAATATTTTGTCATAAGAGTGATGGTGATCAAGAGTTCTCTTACGGGTGGTCGGTTGTTGTAGCTGGAAAAGATTAGGCACAGGTGAGCTGTTTATTGTGCCTAATCTTTTCACTTTGCCTGAGTAAGTAGAAATGCTAAAAAACAGATAGTCAAGTCTTGTTTAGAAAAAATGATATGATATAATTATTTATAAATAATAGTTATTCGTAAATAATTAACGTATGCTTTTTAAAAATTGATATAAAAATTTATATGCAGGGTGGTAATTATGAAAAATTTTCAGGTAGTTAAGCGTGATGGTCGCGAAGTCCAACTCGATATTAGAAAAATTTATGCCGCTATAAAAAAAGCATACACAGAAAATTTTGACGGCATCGTAGATGAGGGAAAATTGCAACAATTGACCGATAAGGTATATGATTGTATTATGGCGAAAAATGTACATAGTTTATCCGTAGAGGAAGTACAAGATATTGTAGAAGATATACTATTGCAGTCAAATGAAGTAGCCGTAGCCAAGAAATATATTGCTTATAGAGCTAAGCGTACCCAAGTGCGAGAAGGAAACATGCGCTTGATGATGGATTATAAAGAGATTACGTTTAAAGATGCAGAGCAGGTGGATGGGAAACGCGATAATGCGAATGTTGATGGTAACTCTGCGATGGGAACGATGCTCCAATATGGAGTTACAGGTTCCAAACAGTTTGCAATTCATCATATTTTAAAACCAGAGCATGCAAAAGCCCATCAGTCTGGTTGTATTCATATTCATGATATGGATTTTGAGTCAATTGGTACTTTGACATGTTGTCAAATTGATATTAAAAAATTATTTAAAAATGGATTTTCTACAGGGCATGGACATTTGCGGGAACCACAAGATATTATGAGTTATGCTGCGTTAGCGGCGATTGCCATTCAAAGCAATCAAAATGATCAACATGGTGGACAATCCATTCCTAATTTTGATTATGGTTTATCTGCAGGTGTAGCGAAAACATTTGTTAAATTATATTCAGAAAATATGAAGAAAGTTTTAACGATTGATTTTGATCAAATAGCGGAAACTGACATTGATGGAATTATTGCTGCAACGGTAAATTGTTATAGTGAAGAACATTGTGATTATCCACGAATCGGTGAGAGTGAGTATCAGGCCTATCATACCAATGAGGCTGTTCGTTTAATGAAGGCTCTAACGGCAGCAAATATCTTGTTAACGGATGAGCAGATACAGAAAATTCAAAACTTTACCTATCGTTTTGCTAAGAAAGAAACAATCAAAAAAACATATCAGGCTATGGAAGGCTTCTTGCATAATCTCAATACGATGCATTCTCGGGCGGGAGCACAGGTACCTTTTAGCAGTATTAATTTTGGTACGGATACGAGTCCCGAAGGTCGCTTAGTCGTAGAACAGTTCTTACTATCGGTAGAAGCAGGACTTGGTAATGGCGAAACTGCTATTTTCCCAATTAGTATCTTTAAAGTTAAAGAAGGCCTGAATTATAATCCTGAAGATCCGAATTATGATTTATTTAAATTATCTTGTCGTGTTTCGGCAAAAAGATTATTTCCAAACTTTGTTTTTATTGATGCGCCATTTAATTTGCAATATTATAAGCCTGGTCGTCCTGAAACAGAAATTGCTACGATGGGATGTAGGACGAGGGTAATTGGTTCCGTTTTTCCTGAATCCGATGGTATTGTTTTTGGTAGAGGTAATAATTCATTTACCAGCATTGATTTACCGAGGATTGGTATAAAACATGGTATTGCTTTAGGTGAAAGACAAGAACCAGCAATTGCTGATTTTTATAAAGAACTTGATGAAGTCATTGAAGTCGTTATCCAACAATTGTTAGAACGGTTTGAAATTCAGAAAAACAAAAAAGTAAAAAACTTTCCATTTTTGATGGGGCAAAAAATTTGGTTTGATTCGGATCAATTAGGATGGGAAGATACTCTAGAAAAGGTGATTAAGCATGGAACATTAACGGCTGGGTTTATTGGACTCGCTGAAACTCTCACTGCCCTGTTTGGCAAGCATCATGGTGAATCAGAGGATGCTCAAAAGGCAGGGATTCGGATCATTGGACACATGAGAAAACGGATGGATGAGGCAGCGGCTAAGTATCAACTGAATTTTTCTTTGATTGCTACACCAGCAGAAGGGTTATCAGGACGTTTTGTAAAAATTGATTGCAAGAGATATGGAAGTATTCCAGGTGTAACGGATCGAGAGTATTATACAAATAGTTTCCATGTTCCAGTATATTATAATATTTCGGCTGCTAGAAAAATTGAATTAGAAGCTCCTTATCATGCATTTACGAATGCTGGTCATATTACCTATATTGAGCTTGATGGTGATTTGGCTAAGAATATTGATGCTTTTGAACTGGTTGTTCGCAAAATGAAAGAAAGTGGTATTGGTTATGGATCGATTAATCACCCTGTTGATCATGATCCAGTCTGTGGTTTCACAGGTGTAATTGGTGACAATTGTCCCAAATGCGGACGAATAGAAGGGGAAATAGGTATGGGGTTTGAACGGATTCGTCGCATTACAGGTTATCTAGTGGGAACGATGGACAAGTGGAATGATGGCAAGCGTGCGGAGGAAAAAGATAGAGTGAAGCATGGGGTTGTGGCCAAATGAAAATTTGTTTGGCTTCACCAATTACTACGGATTCAGTCGTGGATGGCAGAGGGCTGAGAACAGTGATTTGGTGTCAAGGTTGCCCTCATAACTGCGATGGTTGTCATAATCCAGATACACACGATTTCACAGGTGGTTTTGAACAAGAGGCCGATCAGTTGGTGCAGGAAATTTTGGCAGTTGAGATGCAATCCGGAGTGACTTTTTCAGGGGGAGAGCCGATGATGCAGCCACTTGCTTGTGCTTATGTTGCTCGTCAACTGAAAGAAAAGAACGTTAATATTTGGTGTTATACTGGATTTACGTTTGAGCAGTTACTAACCAAGCCTGATTGCCTAGAATTTTTGCAGTATATTGATGTATTGATTGATGGCAAATTTGAATTGAGTTTAAAAAGCTATGAACTGTTATTTAAAGGCTCCGCGAATCAACGGATTATAGATGTTAGAGAAAGTATACAACAAAAAAGTGTAGTGCTCTATCCATTGGATTGAGTTGTGAATGAGTGTAATAAGTCGTATCATCGTTGATGGTACGACTTATTACATTCCAAAAGAGAATCCCAAAACTATAGGGCACTAAGAAAATAATAGCTATATTGTTAGTCTGTCGTGGCTGGGGTATAGGGCTTCGACGATTGCTATAAAGAAGATTTGGTAATATCTAGATAGTAGGGTTGATATACTAAAAAATTAGTGCGTCAGCCCCTTTATAGTTAAAAAAATATTGACATAGAAATTGTACTGTGATATGATAGTGAAGATCAATTATGAAAACTGTAATTCGTTATGTTGGACGTATTAATTTATATGATAGAAAATGTTTTTACAAAAGCGGCCTAAGATGTCATGGAAAAGTGTACCTGTGATGATGCAAGAGGTTGATTGTAAGCAAGCGACCGGTAAGTTAAAGTTTTTCTCAAAGTAGAAAAAATAATAATAAACCTTGTCTCTCTAGTCCTATAAAGTGGTAGTAATGTTGATTAAATACATAGTAGTTAGAAGTTGCAAAGTTGCGTTGTATACGAGTTACTACTATACATTATAGGGTATTTAGGGGGATTCGAAATGAATATTGAAGAGCGTATTTATCAGCTTTGCAAAAAGCTGGTGGTATTAGGTTATTATCCTTTCCAAGTAAAGCATATTATGCAAACTGCTATAGGAAATAACGAAATAGGTCAAGTAAATAGTGACCAACAGCTCAGAATTATCAATGTATTAGAAAACTATGAAAAGTTAGCTAATGATTTTTCTTTTGCATATAGTAAATAAATAAAGAGCCTACTTAGGCTCTTTATTTCTGTTAATAGATAAAAAGGAAGGCGGATATAACATGATTAGTACAAGTAATTTGACTTTGCGTTATGGAAAGCGGGCATTATTTGAGGATGTCAATATAAAATTCAATCCAGGCAATTGTTATGGTTTAATTGGTGCAAATGGTACCGGAAAATCTACTTTTTTAAAAATACTATCAGGAGAAGTAGAACAAAGTTCTGGTGAAGTATTTATTACCCCGGGCGAAAGACTAGCTGTTTTAAAGCAGGATCACTATGCATTTGATGAAGTGGAAGTATTAAAAACAGTTATCATGGGGCATGCCCGGTTGTATGAAATCATGGAAGCAAAAGAAGTATTATATGCGAAAGCTGATTTCACCGATGAAGATGGAATAAAAGTCGGTGAACTAGAAGGCGAATTTGCCGATTTAAATGGTTGGGATGCTGAGACTGAGGCAGCTAGGATGCTAACTGGACTTGGAATTGGCGAAGAATTTCATGATAAATTGATGAAGGATTTAAGTGGCAATGATAAGGTCAGGGTACTGCTGGCTCAGGCGTTATTTGGTAGCCCTGATATTTTGCTGCTGGATGAACCTACCAATCATCTAGATGTAGAGTCCATTGCTTGGCTTGAAGACTTTCTATATAGTTTTGACAATACTGTTATTGTTGTATCTCATGATCGGCATTTCTTGAATAAAGTATGTACGCATATTGCAGATATTGATTTTAGTAATATTACATTATATGTAGGAAATTATGATTTCTGGCAACAGTCCAGTGAATTAGCATTGAAAATGGCAAAAGAAGCAAATAGAAAGACCGATGAGAAAATGAAAGAATTGCAAAGCTTTATTCAGCGTTTTAGTGCGAATGCTTCGAAATCAAAGCAAGCAACATCACGTAAAAAACAATTGGAAAAATTAACGCTAGAAGATATCAAACCATCTTCACGTAAATATCCTTATATTGCTTTCAAACCAGATCGTGAAGCTGGAGACCAGTTACTGACGGTAGAAAATATCAGTAAAACAATTGATGGTGAAAAAGTACTGAATAATGTTAGCTTTATCGTAGCAAAAGGTGATAAAATTGCTTTTGTAGGTATGAATGGGATCGCAAAAACGACATTATTTAAAATATTAATGGGTGAAATGGAAGCAGATAGTGGTGAATTTAAATGGGGCGTTACGACTACACAGGCTTACTTCCCTAAAGATAATGCCGAGTATTTTGATAGTAACTTAAATCTTGTAGATTGGCTTAGACAGTTCTCTCGTGATCCAGATGAAACGTTTGTTAGAGGATTTTTGGGACGGATGTTATTTTCTGGTGAGGAAAGTCAAAAAGAAGCCAATGTATTGTCCGGGGGCGAAAAAGTACGATGTATGCTTTCCAAAATGATGCTCAGTGGCGCTAATGTATTGATTTTTGATGAGCCAACCAATCACTTAGATTTGGAATCTATCACTTCTTTAAATAATGGATTGATTAGTTTTGAAGGCACCATGTTATTTGTTGCTCATGACCATGAGTTTGTACAAACTATTGCCAATCGCATTATAGAAATTACAGAAGATGGTATTATTGACAAACGAATGACTTATGATGAATATTTAGAAACGAAATAATCAATGATGAAGAGACAGTCTAATTGCTAGACTGTCTCTTTTTCATGCGCCCTACTTATTTTGGAAAGCTAAAATAAAAAGTTGCCCCTTCGTCGACAGCTCCTGTCATCCATGCCTTTCCATGATGTCGTTTTAATATTTTTTGGCTGATTGCAAGACCAACGCCAGAGCCTTCAAATTCGCGTTGAGAATGAAGGCGCTCGAATACTTCGAACAATCTTCCTGCATAACGCATATCAAAGCCTGCTCCGTTATCCTTGATGGAAATAATATAGTCATTTTTTTGCTCACAAGATGAGATGGTAATGACGGCGTGTTCTTTATTGCTTGTATATTTTAGAGCATTAGAGATAATATTTAGCACTAGTAGTTTGATCATAAGTGGGTCGCCACTTATTGTAGGGAGATGACCGAGCTGGAAAGATACTTGTCTTTCTGGTTGGAGCTTCATAAGCTCATGATAAACGGTAAGAAAAAGTTCTTCTAGATGGATGTCTTCTAGTTGTATTTGCATTTCGCACATCCGTGAAAACTCCAATAAACGGTCAATAATATGTATAACTTCTAGTGATTTTTCCTGAATGGTATGGATCAGCTGTTGACCTTCGCTGTCAAGTGCTGAAGAGTAGTCTAGTGCCAGATATTCAGTCAGTTTACCAATCGATAATAAAGGGGCTTTTAAGTCATGCGAGACAGAGTAGCAGAAACTATCAAGTTCTTTATTGGCTTGTGTTAGCGACTCGGTTTGTTGTTTTAACTTGATGTGTGTATTGACTCTGGCAAGTAATTCTGCAATGTGGAAGGGCTTGGTTACATAGTCCTGGGCACCGACTTCAAAACCTTTTTGGATACTTTCTTCATCATTGCTAGCGGTTAAAAATATAATAGGGATATTGCTATATTTAGAGCTATTTTTAATAGAGTGGCAGACTTCAAAACCATTCACTTCAGGCATATATACATCCAAAAGAATCAGATCTGGCTGATGCTGCTCAATTAATTTATAAGCGGCGCTGCCGCTAGTTGCGACTCTTATCTTGAAATTGTGATCACATAGCACCGATATAGCGACTTCAATATGTTCGGGCGAATCATCTACTAACAGTATTTCTGATTGTTTGAGAGGTTGTAACGATTCCAACAGATCATCTCCATGTATTTGCTTATCATAATAAGTAAATTATAAGTGATACACTACGATGAAACAAGGCTAACGATGTGGTATCTATCAAGAATATAGTTGCAAAGCTTGTCATTTTGATTTAAAATAGATAAAAAGTATATATCGCAAAGGCAGAGAGGCCAGTTTGAGAAATCAAACTTGCTTCTCTATTTTTTTAGGTAAGCACTGGAGGTGATTCATATTTATTCGAATTTTATTATTAAGCAATCGACCATTAGTGCATTTATGCTAGGCATATTCTTTTTTATTGCAATACTATTAGGCAGCAGTATTGTGTATATGAATTCTAGTATACAAGATGAACAACGGGCCGAACAGCGCCGAACAGAGCTAAAGCAACTAGGCATTAATTTGGCGCAGGCTTCCGATTATTTAACAGATGAAGCAAGAAAGTATGCTGTGACAAAAGAGATCGTCCATTTACACCGATATTGGGAGGAAATCAATACTGTCAAAACCCGAGATCATGTGATTGCAAGACTTGATGAACTGCATTCGCCTAATGAAGAAATGGTGCTATTAGCAGAGGCTAAGAAAAATTCTGACGCTCTTGTAGAAACAGAAAAGCGTTCTATGCGACTAATACTTGAGGCACTAGATGTGCCAGAGGAAGAAATGGTGCCCGAGGTTGCAAGTTTTCGCCTTAGTGGTGCAGATCAGCAACTTACCCCGCAAGAAAAATTCACAAAAGCTCGTGATATTATGTTTGATGCTACCTATGATGCAGATAAAAAAACTATTATGGAGCCAATTGCTCAGTTTCAAACCATTATGAATCATCGTTTGGAAGCGGAGTTAGAGAGTACTCGCAATGCTATGATTAGGGCATCTATCTTACAAACCATACTAGCGGTGATTATTATATGTGCGATTGCAATACTGCTACGAGTACTTTTTACGCAGGTGACTTCGCCAATCAAAAATTATACAAATCTATTAAAGCTTTTTTCTTTTCATGGTGAAAAAATTAGTTTGGTTCCGGAAGGGTCTCAGGAATTACGAATGCTTGCCAAGACGTTCAATGTATTGTATAGCTCTTTTCAGATGGAGCTAGCGAAAAGGAAACAGGCGGAGGACGTTATGAAAACAGCCAAGGATGAAGCGGAGCAGGCGAACAATGCGAAAAGTGAATTCCTCGCTACTATGAGTCATGAGATACGTACCCCTTTAACTACGATCATTGGTTATCAATATTTACTAGAACATACGAGGCTTGCGCCAAAACAAGAAGAATATACAGAAAATATAAATAGGGCAGCGAAAAATCTGTTGGCAATTATTAATGAAATTTTAGATTTTTCCAAAATTGAAGCGGGTAGAATGACCCTAGAAAGCGTTGACTTTGATCTTTACAATGTAGTAGAAGAACTTTGCAGTATGGTACAAGGAGAAGCCCAGCGCAAAGGGCTAGATGTTGTTTTTAATATTAAGCCCGATGTTCCGCGGTATATAAAAGGCGATATTACTAGACTCAAACAAGTTATTTTGAATCTATTATCCAATGGCATAAAGTTTACTGATGAAGGTAGCTTAGGCATTCGCGTGGCACTCCATGAGAAGAACGGAGAGCAAGTTCTGCTGCGATTTGATCTGACAGATACAGGAATTGGAATATCGGAAGAAGAAAAAAGACATCTTTTTGCAGTTTTTACTCAAGCTGATGCTTCTACATCAAGAAAATATGGAGGTACAGGACTTGGGCTTGCAATATGTAAAAAAATTGTACAACTCATGGAGGGTGAGATTGGGGTAGAAAGCATAGTAGGGAAAGGTTCAACATTTAGTTTTACAGTAAGAATGTGCATTGCTGGGCAGCCTCCTGTAGTGCAGCAGAAAGAGAAAGATCCAGCCATGATAGGAATCTTCAAACAGAAAAAATTCCTGTTAGTTGAGGATAATTTGGTTAATTTGCAGATGGTACAAGGAATCCTTGAAAGTTTAGGTTTTGAGACCGATACTGCAGAAAGTGGCTTTTTGGCAATTGCTATGATCGGGAAAAAGAAATATGATGTTGTTCTTATGGATATACGAATGCCTGAGATGGATGGTTACGAGACGGCACGTCGGATGAGGTTAGTGGATGGTAATGAAAATTTACCGATTATTGCCTTATCGGCAGATGCAGTGGAAGGGGTTGCCGAAAAAGTTTATGCAGCAGGAATGAATGGATATCTGACCAAACCACTAGAGCCTAGTAAATTGATCAAAATTTTGCAGAATATTATTGGGATGGAAAAAAAGGTTACTACCTTTGCTGAAAGCTGTGAAATGAAATCCGATTTGCCAACTTGTATTGATTCCGAAAACGCGATTCGAAGAATCGGTGGTAACAAAGGAAAGTATAAAGAAATACTTAAAATTTTTATTGCGAATCACAGTAAGGACAATGAAAAATTAGAGCGGTTTCTTTCTGAGGGCAACGTCGAAAAAGTGCATAGAATGCTGCATAATATAAAAGGGATGGCAGCAAATATCGGTGCGAAAAAGCTGCAAGAAAGTGCTGTGATGTTGGAAAGAACAATCGAACGGAGTGCAGAAAAAGACAGTAGACAAGCAAAAGAACAATTTGCAATAGCTTTGCAAGAGTGCTGCAAGGCTGCCCAAGGAATTGTAGAATCCTTAACAGAGGAAACTATGGGAAAAAAGATAGAAACGCAAGGGATGGATAGCAAGGAGATTTTGTCAGTACTTTTGCAGCTATTAGAAGATGGTGATTCCCAAGCAAAAAAATATTTTGAGTCGCATAAACAATATCTAACGCAAGAAATCCCACATAGAGAATATAGTCAATTGCATGAGACAATCACAACGTACCATTTAGAAGATGCACTAGAAATTTTGCGAAACATGATTAGAAAAAAGGAGGAACACAACGAATGCTAATTGGAGTTGACAAGCATGTATAAGGTATTAATTGTTGATGATGATAAAGCAGTAAGGTATATGTTGAAACGATTTAATAGATGGAGTTTCTATGGCTTTGTTATTACAGAGGAAGCTTCTGATGGAAAAGAGGCCTTGAGCAAACTTGCCTCTACTCCATTCGATCTTGTCATTACGGATATTAAAATGCCAGGCATGAATGGATTTGAATTTTTAAGTGAAATTAAGAGTCGGCAATGGGATGTATGCCTCATATTACTGAGTACTTATAGTGACTTTGAGTATGCCAAGCAAGGGATACGAATGGGAGTATTTGATTATATTACAAAACCCCTCGAGGATGATGTACTTAGCGAGGCATTGGAAAGAACGAAAAAGTATTTAGAAGAAAAAGAAGTTCATAAACTAAGACTTGCTGATGAAAAGCAGTTACTTGAAGAAAGTATTGTTCATTACTATCCTCAAAAACAAGAAAAAGAGCTTGCTGAATTATTGTTACTGGGAAATGCTACTGTGGTCGATAAGGCAATGGATGCTTTTTTGGAAATTACTGAATTTGTACAGCAAGATCTGCCGAAGGTAGGAATGATACTGGAAACCCTTCTTGCGAAATTAAGTAAAGAAATTAATATTACTTTTCCGTGGTTAGGTAAAATTGAAAAAATAGATTTTCTAAGTGATATGACTCATGCTGATTCTATCATTGAAATTAAGTTAAAATTTTTAGGTCATATCAAGAAGATGCTTGGTATTATTCGCAAATATGAACTCAATCATACGGATAGCATTGTAAAGAAAACTTGTCAATATGTAATGAAGCATGTAGAAGAAGAGATAAATCTAGAAATGATTGCGACAGAAGTACATGTTAGTAAAGATTATATTGGCAAGCTTTTTAAGCAAAAAACAGGCTGTAATTTTACGGATTATGTAACAAAAGTAAAAATGGAGCACGCAAAATCTCTACTTGAAACTGGCGAATACAAAAATTATGAAGTTAGTACAAAACTGGGCTATAGTAGTCCTGATTATTTTTGCCGCTTGTTTAAAGAATATACCGGATATACCCCTTTTCAATTTCGAAAATTAAGGGTATAAATAAATCGCCACGATACTCTGCATAGTGTCGTGGCGATTTATTTTGCACTTTTGTAGGGTAAAATAACTGGTTTTTGATGTTCCTTATCGGATGGCAAACTTGTATAATCATATACAAGAAGACTTTAAAGTTCATAACATTAGCAAAGGCGCTGTGAAATCTGTACCTTATCCATTGGATAGGGGGTACTCCTTTCATAGCGTCTTTCGTTTTGTTAGATAGCGCTATTCTTAGATTCACAGCATAATTATGGCCATAGTTATGCTACAAGAAAAATCAAGAAGGAAAGGCGGTAAGTAGATGAAAAATAACACTTTTAAAAAATTAAAAACTAGCATTGTAAGTGTAGTATTATTCACATTTATGGCATCCATAGGCTTGACAGGCTGCTCATCAAAGCAGACTGGTAAAGAGGCAGCTGCTCCTGCCGGAGATACGATTAAAGTAGGTATTCTACATTCCTTAAGTGGAACAATGGCAATTAGTGAGGTATCTGTAAAAGATGCAGAAATGATGGCAATTGAAGAAATTAATGCATCAGGCGGTGTACTAGGTAAAAAAATTGAGCCAGTGATAGAAGATGGTGCATCCAACTGGGGAACTTTTGCCGAGAAAGCCAAAAAATTATTACAACAAGATAAGGTCGTTACAGTATTTGGCTGTTGGACTTCTGCAAGTCGCAAAGCCGTATTACCTGTATTTGAAGAAAATAAAGGCCTGCTTTGGTATCCTGTCCAGTATGAAGGTATGGAATCTTCACCAAACATTTTTTATACTGGTGCTGCTCCTAATCAGCAGATTGTTCCAGCTGTGGAATGGCTACTACAAAATAAAGGTAAGAAATTCTTCTTACTTGGTTCCGACTATGTTTTCCCTAGAACTGCTAATAAAATTATTAAAGCGCAGTTAGAAGCAATGGGTGGAGAATTGATCGCGGAAGAATATACACCTCTTGGACATACCGACTATAGTACAATTATTAATAAAATTCGGGCTGCTAAGCCAGATGTTGTATTTAACACCTTGAATGGTGACAGTAATGTTGCATTCTTTAAACAGTTAAAAGATGCTGGTATTACCTCGAAAGATCTTACGACTTTGTCCGTAAGTGTTGCGGAAGAAGAAGTACGTGGTATTGGCGTGCAAAATATGCAAGGTCATTTAGTATCATGGAACTATTATCAAACAACGGATACTCCAGAAAACAAAGAATTTGTTAAAAAATACAAAGCAAAATATGGTCAAGATCGTGTAACAGATGATCCGATCGAAGCTGCTTATATTCAGGTTTATTTATGGGCTGAAGCCGTTAAGAAGGCAGGCAGTACAGATGTAGACAAAGTGAGAGAAGCTGCTAAAGGATTAGAATTTAAAGCTCCTGAAGGTTTAGTCAAGATTGAGGGTGAAAATCAACATCTGTGGAAACCGGTAAGAATCGGAGAAGTAACGGCAGATGGTTTGATTAAAGAAGTTTGGAGTACAGGTAAGACAGTAAGACCAGATCCATATCTAAAAACATATAATTGGGCTCAAAAATTAGGGAGCTAAGTAGTGCTTGATTCCTGAAGTCTAAACGATGCAGGTGTTATGCCTGCATCGTTTAAACTAACAATGTCTTAAAAAGGTGGTGGATTTATGGATACATATATTCTTCAAATATTTAATGGAATCAGTGTTAGTTCGATATTGATTTTGGCAGCATTGGGGCTAGCGATTACCTTTGGTTTAATGAGAATCATCAATATGGCTCATGGTGAGTTTATCATGATTGGGGCCTATGTTACGTATTTAATTCAGAAAGTATTTACCAACTATATCGATAAGAACTTTTTTGATTTATATTTTATCATTGCGATTCCTGTTGCGTTTATTGTAGCGGGTATCATCGGCTTTATTTTAGAAGGGACAGTAATACGGCATCTTTATGGAAGACCGTTAGATAGTATGTTGGCGACCTGGGGCGTGAGCCTGGTATTACAACAATTGGCGAGAAGCATTTTCGGTGCGCCAAATGTTGACGTAAAAAGTCCAGGGTGGCTAGAAGGTGGACTGCTGATTAGTCAAGGTTTGCAACTGCCTTATAAACGTTTATTTATTATTGCATTGGTGATTGTATGTATGATCGGTGTATTTTTACTTCTCTATAAAAGTAAAAATGGCAGACGAATTAGAGCCGTCATGCAGAATCGAAATATGGCAGCGAGTCTAGGGATTCACACGAGAAGAATCGATGCATATACGTTTGCCATTGGTTCAGGTCTTGCTGGAATTGCCGGTTGTGCTTTAACTTTACTAGGATCGATTGGCTCTACACTCGGAACCTATTATATTGTGGATACCTTCATGGTTGTCGTTCTCGGTGGCGTAGGGACATTGTGGGGTGTGGTTGCAGGTGGATTATCGATTGGCAATGCCAATATCTTTTTTGAGTTTTTTACCAATACGTCATTAGGCAAAGTATTAGTCTTTATGTTGGTGATTATGTTCTTGCAATGGAAACCGAAAGGATTATTTACCATTAACAGTCGGAGTTTAGATGACGAAACCTAAATCATAGTAAAAGGGGGTAGGCAGTGTGGGTATTTTTCAGATGAATAAGTCCAAAGAAAAAATCGCCTTTTCTATTATTATCATTATTTTGATGTTAGCACCGTTATTTCTCTCAGGTTTTAGAATTAATTTATTGGGGAAATTCGTATCGTATGCCATCTTGGCAATTGGTCTGGATTTAATCTGGGGGTATACGGGAATTTTAAGCCTTGGTCATGGCGTATATTTTGGTCTTGGTGGGTATTGTATGGCTATGTATCTAAAAATGGAAGCTGCTCAGGGAAAAGTTCCGGATTTTATGTCTTGGAGCGGTCTTGAAGTATTGCCATGGTTTTGGAAGCCGTTTGCGAGTGCTCCTTTTGCTATTGTGATGGCCGTACTCATTCCGACAGCTCTCGCCTTTCTGGTGGGATATCTAACTTTTAAAAATCGCATACGTGGCGTATATTTATCAATATTATCTCAGGCTCTCGCCATTATTTTTGTCGTATTATTTGTAGGGCAACAAGGATATACAGGTGGTACGAATGGGCTAACAAACTATAAAACGATTATGGGTTTTTCGTTGGCTCAGGAATCAACCAAGTTTGCTTTATATTATAGTAGCGTTGGTGTGTTAGTTTTGACCTATTTTGCTTGTCGCTCCTTAATGAATAAAAGAATTGGTAAGATTCTTGTAGCAATTCGCGATGGCGAGAACCGCGTTCGGTTTTCTGGTTATAATCCAACAACGTATAAAGTTTTTATCTACTGTATATCCGCTGCTCTTGCTGGGATTGCCGGTGCGCTTTTTGTACCTCAGGTAGGCATTATTTCACCAGCGGAAATGGGGATTGTACCATCGATTGAAATGATTATCTGGGTTGCTATGGGGGGGAAAGGTACATTAATCGGTGCAGTCATTGGAGCCATACTGGTTAATGCTTTAAAAAGTGGTATTAGTGAAAGTTTCCCCGACGTCTGGTCTTATTTTATTGGTTTTTCCTTTATCATTGTCGTGTTATTTATGCCGATGGGGATTGTAGGCCTCGTCAAGAAGATGGCGCAGAAGTTTGGGCGTAAATCATCTGTAGCGAGTGAAACATCCGAGTCTAGTACTGCGGCATAGTGAAAATATAGTAGAGCGTTCGTTATAAAATCGGAAGGGGTGGTGCAGTTATGGAAAATATATTGCAGATAGCGGATGTTACAGTGAGCTTTGATGGTTTTAAAGCGGTGAATCAGGTTACGACTGAGATCGAAAAGGGAGAAATACGTTTTTTCATCGGACCAAATGGCGCGGGCAAAACTACGTTACTGGATGTTATTTGTGGACGGGTCAAACCGGCGTCAGGAAGCGTAACCTTTGTGGATGACATCGATGTTGCTCATTATTCCGAAAATGAAATTGTTAATATTGGAATCGGTAGAAAGTTTCAGGTTCCATCCGTATTTACCGGTTTGACAGTATACGAAAATATGGAACTGGCGGGCACAGAAAATCGTTCGTTATTTTCTTCTATATTTAATAAAACAACGAAAGAGCAAAGTGGAAGAATCGCTAGTATATTAGATACAATTGGTCTATATGAAAAGCGGGAAAGAACTTCTGCTGCGTTATCGCATGGTGAAAAGCAGTGGCTAGAAATTGGTATGCTACTTGCTCAGCAGCCTAAACTGATGTTACTAGATGAACCGGTTGCTGGTATGGGAAGGGCTGAAACTGAGAAAACAGGTGAACTTTTAAAAAAAATCGCACACGATTGCACGATTATTGTTGTGGAGCATGATATGCAATTTGTAAGAGATTATGCCAGCAAAGTAACAGTTCTTCATGAAGGAGCTGTATTAGATGAAGGCAGTGTTTATGATGTACAACATAATCAAAAAGTAATCGATGTATATCTGGGACGGGGTGGCGAACGCGATGCTTGAGGTAAAAAATCTGGAGGCTTATTACGGCGAAAGTATTATTTTAAATAAAGTAAATCTAAGTGTGCCAGATGGGAAAGTAGTCTGCCTCTTAGGAAGAAATGGGGTAGGAAAAACAACTTTTCTAAAAAGTATCATGGGAATTGTGAATACACCTTCTGGAAGTATTCAGTTTGATGGTGAAGAAATCATCTCGAAACCTACTTATTTTAGGGCGAGGCAAGGGATTGGGTACGTACCACAAGGGAGAGATATATTCCCGCAATTAACCATTGAGGAAAATCTATTACTAGGTCTTGAGGTGTGTGGTGGTAAAGGTAAGATTAGTGATAAGATCTATGAACTCTTTCCTATATTGAAAACCATGCTCACTAGAAAAGGTGGAGATTTAAGCGGTGGGCAACAACAGCAATTGGCGATTGCCAGAGCGCTGGTATCAAATCCTAAAATGTTAATCCTTGATGAACCGACAGAGGGTATCCAACCGTCTATCATACAAGATATTGGTCGGATTATTAAAAAACTTAAAAATGAGGGAGATATTACCATTTTGATTGTGGAACAATATTTAGAGTTTGTTATGGATGTTTCTGACTATTACTATGTAATGGATAAAGGCAATATTGTCATGCAAGGCATTACGAGTCAACTCGATCAAGAGGAAATTCAAAAGAAAATGACGATTTGAGTACTGTTTCATGTAAGGGGGTTATAAGATGCATTTAAATCCAACAGAAAAGGATAAATTGTTAATTTATGTTGCTGGGCAGGTGGCTCGTGATCGATTACAACGCGGGCTGCTTCTCAATTATCCAGAAGCCATTGCTTTTATTACCGCTGAATTACTAGAGCGTATTCGCGACGGGTACAGCGTAGTGCAATTAATGGAGATGGGAACGAAGATTTTGACTCGTGATCAGGTCATGGAAGGAATTCCAGAAATGATTGATGAGATTCAGGTTGAAGGGACGTTTCCTGATGGCACGAAGTTGGTTACCGTTCATCAGCCGATTCGTTTCATGGGAGGCGATGGTCAGTGATACCAGGGGAAATTATATTAGGCACTGGGGATATTAAAGCCAATGAGGGGCTTAGCCTACAAACAATTACGGTTGAGAATGCTGGTGATCGTCCCATTCAGGTTGGTTCTCATTTTCACTTTTTTGAAGTAAATCGTTATTTGCGATTTGATAGATCTTTGACTTGGGGTATGCATTTAAATATACCATCTGGCACTGCCACTCGGTTTGAGCCGGGAGAACGTTATACGGTAGAAGTGGTTGCTTTTTCTGGACAGGGACCTTGGAGCGGAGGCAATAATTTGGCCGCAGGTTCAATGGATAAGCAATCCGGTATGGAGCGTGCTAAGGAGCAAGGGTTTATAAAATAGATACAAATGAGCAAATAGGGGAGGAATCATAGTGACTTTAATCATGTCACGTCGTCAACATGCTGATATGTATGGGCCAACTACGGGCGACAAAATTAGACTCGCTGATACGGAGCTATGGCTAGAGGTAGAAGCGGATCTAACTCGGCCTGGTGATGAAGCCAAATTCGGTGGCGGTAAAGTGATTCGCGATGGTATGGGGCAAGATCCTCAGGCACTTGATGAAGCGATGGATCTAGTTATTACCAACGCTGTAATTATTGATCATTGGGGAATTATAAAAGCGGATATTGGCATTAAGGCAGGTCGTATTGTTGGTATTGGCCAAGCTGGTAATCCAAAAACGATGAAGGGCGTTACCCTTCCTATTGGAGCCAGTACGGAAATTATTGCCGGTGAGCATCATATCGTTACGGCAGGGGGCGTGGATAGTCATATTCATTTTATCTGTCCCCAGCAAATTGAAACGGCCATTGCTTCGGGTATTACGACGATGCTAGGTGGCGGTACTGGCCCAGCGGCTGGTACAAATGCTACCACTTGTACACCTGGTGAATGGAATTTAAACCGAATGTTTCAAGCTGCTGAAGCATTTCCTATTAATATAGGATTTTTTGGTAAAGGCAACAATTCTTGCCCTGAGCCTCTCGTAGCGCAAGTTAAAGCGGGTGCTATTGGGCTAAAATTACATGAAGACTGGGGATCCACTCCTGCGGCTATTGATTGTTGCTTACGAGTTGCTGATGAATATGATGTGCAGGTAGCAATTCATACCGATACTCTCAATGAAGCGGGTTTTGTAGAAGATACGATTGCCGCGATTGCTGGGCGCACTATCCATACGTTTCATACGGAAGGGGCGGGTGGTGGTCATGCACCAGATATTATAAAAGTGGCTTCGTTACCTAATGTTTTACCATCTTCTACCAACCCGACGAGACCTTTTACGATTAATACCTTAGAGGAACATCTAGACATGCTGATGGTATGTCATCATCTAGATCGAAGCGTACCAGAAGATATTGCTTTTGCTGATTCGCGCATTCGGCCAGAGACCATTGCCGCGGAGGATATTTTGCATGATTTGGGCGTATTATCGATGATGTCCTCTGATTCGCAGGCCATGGGAAGAGTGGGAGAAGTCATTATCAGAACATGGCAGACGGCTCATAAAATGAAGGTGCAACGTGGACCATTAGAGTCAGATCATAAGCAAAATGATAATCAACGCATTAAACGTTATGTTAGTAAATATACGATTAACCCGGCCATTACTCATGGGATAAGCCATATTGTTGGTTCCGTAGAAGTAGGTAAACTAGCTGATCTTGTATTATGGCAGCCTAAATTTTTTGGCGTGAAACCAGCCATGATTATTAAAGGCGGTTTTATTATGCATGGAGCCATGGGAGATGCGAATGCTTCCATTCCTACCCCGCAGCCAGTTATCCAGCGCCCGATGTTTGCCTCTTTTGGTCAGGGAATTGCCAGTAGTTCTGTGACCTTTGTTTCATCGATTACCGATAAAGAAACATTGTCGCGTCAGCTAAAACTAAGCAAACCACTAGTTGCTGTGAAAAACTGTCGTAATATTGGTAAGAAGGATATGAAACATAACTTTGCTATGCCTTATATTTCAGTAGATCCTGAGACCTATCAAGTTACGGCAGATGGGCAAGTTCTTACTTGTGAGCCAGCTACCGTCTTGCCTCTTGCACAACGGTATTTTATGTTTTAATCATGATAATAAGGAGCAGGTTAGATATGATTATTCGCAGTATTGCCGGCAAACTAGCCGATTTAGATCACCAGCATGGCGTGCAGGAGTTTACGATAGAACGGGTTGTTCTTTCGTGGGATGAACTTCATAAAAGACTGATTCGCACGACAACGGATGTCGGAAGAGATATTGGGATACAACTAGATAGTGGGCATTTACATCCTGGGGATATTTTATTGCGGGAAGAACATCATCTGATTGTTGTTGATGTAAAAGAAGAAAGTGTTCTTGTTATCCCTGTCAGCAATATGAATGAGATGGGGCTTGCCGCTCATGCTGTGGGGAATATGCATGCACCGATTCAAATTCAACAAGAGTGTGTGATTACGCCTTTTAATTCTGTTTTGCAAGATCAATTACGCAAACTTGGTTTAGTGCCAGTGAAGGAAGATAAGGCTTTTGTGCCATGATCAATGATTGTTCATTACAACAAAGGTTACTTTTGATGCAGTTAGCGGATTCTTCTTTTCCTTCGGGTGGCTTTACTCAGTCGTTTGGTTTGGAAACCTTTATTCAAAATGATGCGATTAAAAGCAATGATGATTTGGCTCAGTTTATGCAAACGTATCTCTACTATACTTGGCGTCCGACCGATTTGCTAGCAGTTAAACTTGCTTGGGAGGCTACTCAAGTAGTAGATAAGAACAAAATAATTTCTTTAGATAAACGGCTACATGCTATGAAACTACCTTATGAGAGCCGAGAAGGTAGTTTAAAAATGGGTAGACAGTTAGGGCAACTACTGAGCCGTATTGATAAAAATTATATAAGAGATATTGAGTTTCCTTTTGGTCATCACGCTATCATTTTCGGACATTATGGAGGCATGACTCATATTGAACTGACTTCTTTACTGATGGCTTTTGCTCATATGACAGCGGTTTCTCTTGTTGCTAATGGTGTACGTGCAATACCTATAGGGCAGACGGGTGGTCAGCAGGTGCTAGCGGGCCTTCATCCGTTACTAGAGACGTGCATTGCCTGGGTGAAAAATGCTAGGATCACAGACTGGGGAGGGAGTGCTCCTGCTTTTGATTGGGCGGGTATGGCTCATGAAAGATTATATTCAAGAATATTTATGTCTTAGAGGAGGTTTTCTATTTATGCGACCCATTCGAATTGGAGTAGGTGGACCTGTAGGTTCTGGTAAAACAGCCCTTGTGGAAAAGTTAACCCGCTATCTTTCTGCTGATTATAGTATAGCAGTGGTTACAAACGATATTTTTACAAAAGAAGACGCTAATTTTTTATGTCGTAATGGTGTATTAGCTCCTGAACGGATCATTGGAGTAGAGACGGGAGGCTGTCCTCACACTGCCATCCGAGAAGATGCGTCAATGAATATGGAAGCCATTGATGAATTAATTAAAAGATTTCCTGAAGTACAGCTGATTTTTGTAGAAAGCGGTGGTGACAATTTAGCTGCCACATTTAGCCCGGAATTAGTTGATGTAGCAATTTATATCATTGATGTTGCACAGGGCGAAAAAATTCCTCGCAAAGGAGGACCTGGAATCACGCGCTCTGATTTATTAATTATTAATAAAACTGATCTTGCCCCTTACGTAGGTGCTAGTTTAGAGGTCATGGATAGTGATTCACGGAGAATGCGTGGGGAACGACCTTTTTTATTTACTAATTTAAAAGATGAAGAAGGATTAGATCAAGTGATTAGCTGGATACGTAAAAGCGTGATTATGGAGGATATTGCGTAATGTTTGCGCCATTAAAACACGGCATTTTACAGGCGGAAATCGACCATATTTCAGGTCGAAGCGTGATTGGTTCTATGAAGCAGCGTATGCCTCTACGGGCATCGAACTCCTTTTACCCTACAGAATCAGGTGCCGTTTGTTTTTATATTATGAATCCTGCGGCAGGACTTTTACAAGGCGATCAGCATAGCATTTGTATCCGTGTGAAGTCTGGTGCTCATGCCGTTATTTTGGGGCAGGGTGCTACTAAGGTTTTTCGCGCTCCTCAGTCAAGAGCGGCCAAGCAGTTTACTACTTTGATTGTAGAACCTGAGGCTCGGCTAGAATACATGCCAGAAGTCGTGATACCATTTGCTCAGTCTTGTCTATTTAGCCGTACGAATATATTGATCGCAAACAATGCAACGGCATTCTTATGGGAAATCACTGCGCCTGGACGAGTGGCCCGTGATGAACTATTTGCATATACATCAATCGATCAGCAAACCAATATTCATCTTAATCAGGAACTGATTTATAGTGATAGGTTTCTACTGGAACCGGGGAAGGTACCACCTGGTCTGCAAAATTGGTGGCAGCCTCTGGGGCTTATGCATGGATACTCCCATATGGGAACATTTTGGGCAGTGCATCCTCAGATCCAATCCCAAATTGACATTTTACTTGGGCGACATACCGAAGAGGCCAGTTGTTATATTGAACAACTAGCCAAGAAGCATCACATCATCATGAATGGCACGGCGCTAGCGAACCAGGCCTATTGCTTTCGTGCACTAGGCAATAGTACAGAGAGTATTCAAAATGCTTTCAAAGAATTATGGCGGATTTTACGCCTACAGCTATATCATGAACCGCAGTGGCCGTGGAGAAAATATTGATAGATTACAACTTTTTGTGGCATCCATAGATGACATGATAGGTCGCGGCAATGAGTTCTTGATGCTGGAAAGCATCTTCATAACATTCGATCATTTTTAAGAGTAATTTTCGATTATGAATCATATGATCTTCATGGGCAGCATTATTTGCTCCCACTTTTTTAACGGAAAGCAAAAAATCTTTAACCGTCTGGAATTTCTCTATAAACGTTTCTTCGTTAAAAAATGTGGAATTCTTAAATTTTGAAGAGATGTATTCTAATTCCTGAATCGAGAGAAATTGTGGCCCGTGTACATGTGGCGCATTGATTCCTAATGATTGATGTGCTAAAAGAAATGCCTGATGTAGTTCGTGAAATGTATTTTTTCCAAAGGTTGCATAAATCAAAAATCCTCCAGTAGAAATTTGAGGTAGCATTTTTTTGAAAGCATGTGAATAATCATTGAACCATTGAAAAGCAGCATTTGAAACAATTAGATCAAAAGGACCAGTAAGTTGAAGGTCTTCCCCATCTGCAATTTTGTAATGAATATTCGAAAAATCGCTAAGATTAGAACTCGCTGTTTGTAACATCGTTGCAGAAATATCACTTGCTATAATTTCGGCATTTGGATAAAGTTGAGCTAATTTTTTTGTTAGAAAACCTGTTCCACAACCAATTTCTAAAATGCGATGAAATGGGCCGGAAGTTTGTACAATTTGTTGTAATGACTCTCCCATCTTTTTTTGTACAATAGCATATTTATCATATTTGTTGGCTATTCTTCCAAAGTGGCAGTTTACCCGTTGTTTATCCATCATATGTATTGCCTCCTAATATTAGACATTCATTATTTTTGCAATTGTTTTACCCCTTGTTAGAAAAGGAACGTGTCCAGCGTCAGGTAGATATGTTACTTTTGCATATGGTATCGTAGATGCCATATATTTTGCAGCTTCTGGCAAACAAATACAGTCTGCTGTTCCGTGAATAATTTCTGTGGGAATCGTAATGGATGGTAGAATATGACGAAGATCTGTATTTTGTAGATAAGAAAGCCCATTTTGTAGTGCATCAAGATCTATATCAAGAAATATCGGAGCAAAATCTCGGATGAATTTTTGCGATAAAGTGATTTCTTTTTGAGAAAACATGCTTTGATAAAAATCTAGTTGCGTTTCTAATTTTTTACGCGAAAGTTTTCTTGCTAAATTTTTAACAATAGGCGCTGGAATACCCCCATTGTAGTTTTCGCAAGATGTAAAACGAGGTGTAGAACCAATCAATACTAATTTTTCAATTTTATTAGGACATTGTGCTGCTAATTGCAAAGCTAGCATACCGCCTAATGACCACCCCACAAGCGTAAGTTTTTTATTTTGTTTCTCCCATACCATATCAAACGTTTTCATAAGGTCTAGCATATTAGGAAATGGAGTTATATTATATTTAAAACTATTTTTCAAAGAGAATAACTCTTCTGGCCAGACTAGCGAATTTGTCGCCCAGCCATGAATACAAAAATAAAACATAAGCATACCTTCCGTATTTCATATTTAGATTTTCTATAACATAGTAATAGGTAGAGAAGCTATCTTCTTGTTGAGTGCAAAAATATGTTCAAGCTGTATATTTTAAAAAGACTTTATTTAGACTCATTGTTAACTTTAAATAATTACAAAGTTAACAATGAGTGCATAGTTATTATGCGAATAGAGAATTTAATTATATAACTTTATGCCTTGAAGGAATAATGCTCTCATAGTGCATTATAATTTATCATACTTTACAAGTCAATTGTTAACTATATTAAATAATTTAGTTAACTAAAGAGAATTCAAAAAGAATAGTAATGTTTACGATATGATTTGGGTTGATGTTTGTCCTATGTTTTAGTATGATAAATATATACTAAATTGTGGATATCTATACTCTATATAGTAAATAGTTGCATTGATATAACCACGAATGGTAATAATGAAGGTAATAATTGTCTGTCGTTTGATAGGTCAGTTGTTAAGGGGAGGATATTATGATCCAACAAGCCGAGCGTATGATGGGATTGACAGCAGCGGTTTTTTCTCAAGTAGCACAGCTACAAAAAGAAGCAATTGATGCGGGTCAGGATGTAATACAGTTATCGATTGGTAGCCCAGATTTAGCACCTGCGACGCATATCGTTGAGGCATTAAAAAGGGCTGCGGATTGTGAGAACAATTATGGATATACATTATCAAAAGGAAAGCCAGAATTATTATCAGCGATTGCCGATTGGTATCAACAGAAATTTGATGTAAAACTAGAGGCAGATACAGAGGTGCTTTCTCTGATTGGTTCGCAAGAAGGACTCGCTCATATTAGTCTTTGTTTGGTGAATCCAGGAGATGTTGTTTTGGTACCTGATCCTGGTTATCCGATATTTAGTGCAGGACCATTGATTGCCGGAGCAAAGCTACACAGAATGCCGCTATTGGCTAAAAATAATTATTTACCAAATTTAAAAGATATCAGTGAAGAAGTACTGAAAAAGACGAAATTAATGATTTTAAATTATCCGAATAATCCGTTAGCCGCGACAGCAACTCGTGAATTTTTTGAAGAAGTGATTGCTCTGGCAAAACGTTATCATTTTGTCGTTTGCCATGATTTTGCTTATAGTGAGTTAGCTTTTGATGGATATCGTCCGGAGAGCTTTCTAAGCATTCCAGGGGCAAAAGAGGTAGGAGTTGAATTTAATTCTTTATCCAAGACGTATAATATGTGTGGCTGTAGGGTGGCATATATTGTTGGTAATGCAGAGGTAATTGGACTACTAGAACGTCTGAAATCCAACTTTGATTATGGAATTTTTGCTCCATTGCAGTTTGCAGCCATTGCAGCATTGAAGGGGCCACAAGATTGTGTGAAAGAAACGGCCGCCATTTATCAACGTCGAAGAGATATTATTGTTGATGGCTTTACTGACATCGGTTGGTATGTCGAACGTCCGAAAGCCTCTATGTATATATGGGCAAAAGTACCAACTAAGCAAACTTCTCTAGAGTTTACTAAAGATTTGCTCGCTCATACCGGTGTCGCAGTCATTCCAGGAAATGCTTTTGGTGATTGTGGAGAAGGATTTATCAGGATTGCCTTGGTACAACCAGAGGCGCGGCTAGTAGAAGCTGTAAAGAGAATCAAACAGTGGTTAGGGGATTTAAATGGAAGAATATGAGCTATTGATACAAAAATTTCATCAATATTTCACCCGAAATGGCAATGCCTGTATGAGTCTAGGTGTTAATAAGCATTTGAATGATTTGCCGGATCCTGGTTTGGAGGGTATGCTATTAGCGGTACGCGAGGGCGAAACACTACTAGCAGAGCTTCGTAGTTTTCCGCGAGGAGTATTGGAATTTGATCAGATGCTTGATTTGGATTTAGCCATACTAGAGGTAGAATTTGAAGTTTACAGTAATAGCTATACTTTTAATGGAAAAACTCAGTTACAGCAAAAACCAACAGCTGGTGATGATATAAGCGATGGTATTTTTTTGATGTTTATTAATGATCCGAGATCTGCATATGAGCGACTTGCTAATATTACAGCTCGTTTAGAAAAAGTACCTGCGTACTTAAAAAAATTAATAACACGATTAGATACACCAGTTCAGCGTTGGGTGGACATCGATATCGAAAAAGTTTCCGGATTGCCAGAATTATTTAGCACCCTTTATAATTGGGCTAATGAGCAGCAGTATCCCGAGCTTGATCGTTTGTTGCTTGCTAGACAACAAGCGGAATTAGCGCTACTTGAATATAAGAAACAACTGAAAGGGATGCCGACAACCAAGAATTTCTTTATTGGTTCGACGCAAGCTAGTAAGTTAATCCGCTTGCGCGGGATTGATCAATCATTAGATGAACTACATAAGATGGCAACTCAGTTCTTAGGTGATGTCGCTAAGGAAATTGAGGGATTAAGGAAGACGTTAGTTCAAAAGTATCAATTGTCATCAAATACCACGACGGAAGAATTACATACTTTTTTAAATAGAAAATATCGCGTAAAGCTAGAACAAACTGGCCAACTGACGGATATAATTACTAGATACCGACAGGAAAGAGATAAAATCTTGCATTATCTGCAAGAAAATCATCTATTTCCGATATTCGAGGAACAAGAGATGCTAATTATGCAAACACCGGCTTTTATGACGCCATCGATTCCTGCTGGTGCGATGGTTTCTCCACCTCCTTTTAGAGAGGGAATAAAAACGAGTGTTGTGTATTTGACATTAAGTGAACAGTTACTTGATGAGCATACGGAACTTTCCATTCCATCGATGATGATTCATGAAGGAATTCCAGGACATCACTTACAGTTGGCGACAGCTTGCAATCAAGATTCAATCGTACGGCGCCATTGTAATGCAATGGAACACGCGGAAGGCTGGACGACAATGCTAGAAGATTATATGTTAGATATAGGATATATGGGGGACTTGACAGATGAAGCACGTTTTATTGCCAAACGTGATATTTCTAGAATTGGGGCGAGAGTTGCAATTGATTTGTACTTTATGACAGGTGATAAAAAGTACCTGGATGTAGGAATTGATGTTGATGTATCCTCAGAGGATCCTTTTGTTAATGCTGGTAGGTTATTACAAAAAGTGACTGGCTTCGCTGCTGGTAGAGTGGAGGCTGAACTGAACTGGTATTCGCAGGAACGAGCCTATCCGCTATGTTACCTTACAGGAAATCAATTAATATGGGAGCTAAAAGCCGATGTAGCAAAAGCCAAGCAAGGTAAACTCGAGGGATTAGAACTAGATAAAGCCTTTCATAAGATCTATTTAGAATCGGGAAATATGCCACTAACTTTTTTGCGTAGGGTATTTGAAAATAAAAAAATGTTATAAGAGATAAGGGGAAACCTGTCCCCACGTCCCACCATTCAGATAGAAAATGGAGGAGGAGAAAAAGATGGCTCAAGATAATTTTACTCAAAAGGCGTTGGCTGCTCTGCAGGAGGCTCAACAATTAAGTGCATTGCATTATCATCAGGAAGTAACGACTAAGCATTTGCTAGTAGCTTTAGTGAAAGATGCTGAAGGATTACTAAAAGAAATTCTGGTTCAATCGCAAGTTGATGTAAAGTTATTTCAAACAAAATTAGAGCAACTATTGAAAGAACAACCAGCGGTGCGAGGACAAGATACGGGTTTGCGTATGAATACAGCAATGATTCGGGTTATGGCTGTAGCTGAGAAATTGGCGACGAATATGAAAGATGAATTTGTTAGTACAGAACATTTGTTATTAGCGATTGTGGATGATGGCGATCGCGATGTAGTGGATCTTTGCAAACAATTCGGTTTATCTCATAGCCGTATACAAAAAATTGTGAATGAATATCGTAAGGGACAGCGTGTAACGACTGATAATCCTGAGGATGGCTATAAAGCACTAGAAAAATTTGGGCGAGACTTAACGGAGATGGCGAAGCAAGGAAAGCTGGATCCTGTAATTGGCCGAGATGAAGAGATTCGCCGCGCAATGGAAATTTTATCACGTCGTACCAAAAATAATCCCGTATTGATTGGTGAACCTGGTGTTGGTAAAACGGCTATTGTCGAGGGCTTAGCTAGGCGAATTGTCGCAGGGGATGTTCCGGAAAGCTTAAAAAATAAGATTTTGTATTCTTTAGATTTAGGATCATTAGTAGCGGGTGCTAAGTTTCGCGGGGAATTTGAAGAACGACTGAAAAATGTCTTAAATGAAATAACCAAGGCGGAAGGGAAAATACTGCTGTTTATTGATGAACTTCATACCTTGGTTGGAGCTGGGGCGGCGGAAGGCTCTATGGATGCCAGTAATATACTAAAACCGATGTTAGCTCGTGGTGAACTTCGTTGCATTGGTGCTACTACTTTAAATGAATATCGTAAGTATATTGAGAAAGATGCCGCTCTTGAGCGCAGGTTCCAACCTGTACAGGTTGCTCAACCTACCGTAGAGGATACCATTTCGATCTTACGCGGTCTAAAAGAACGTTATGAAATTCATCATGGTATTCGTATTACCGATGCGGCATTAGTAGCGGCAGCAGTCCTATCTGATCGGTATATCTCAGATCGTTTTTTGCCGGATAAGGCGATTGATTTAGTTGATGAAGCGGGTGCAAAGCTTCGTACAGAGATTGATTCGATGCCTAGTGAATTAGATGAAATTTTTCGGCGGATTATGCAACTGGAAATTGAAGAACAGGCATTAAACAAGGAAAGTGATACGTCTTCACTAGAACGATTGGCACGTATTCAAGAAGAGTTAAAAGAACTACGTCAACAAGAAAATGAGTTAAAAACGCAGTGGGAAACAGAAAAACAAGCCATTCTTCGTTTGCGTAGTCTCAAAAAAGAGATTGAATCAGTAAAAAATGAAATGGAAAGTGCGGAACGAGCGTATGATCTGAATCACTTAGCGGAGCTAAAATATGGTCGTTTGCCAGAACTCGAAAAGCAACTTATTTTAGAAGAAGAAATAATCGCCAAAAAGCAAAGCAGTAAAACGTTGCTAAAAGAAGAAGTCGGTGAAGATGATATTGCCAAGATCGTTAGTCGCTGGACTGGTATTCCTGTTAGTCGTATGTTAACTGGTGAACGGGAAAAATTAGCTGGCATGGAAACGGTTTTACATCAACGATTGATTGGACAAGACTATGCTGTGCAGGCAGTTAGTAATGCGATCATTCGGGCTAGGGTGGGAATCAAAGATCCGAATCGTCCGATTGGTTCCTTTATTTTTCTTGGACCAACAGGGGTAGGGAAGACGGAACTGGCTAAAACCTTGGCAGAGGTATTATTTGATGATGAACGTAGCATGATTCGCATCGATATGAGCGAATATATGGAAAAACACACGGTAGCCAGATTGATTGGTGCTCCTCCTGGGTATGTAGGTTATGAAGAAGGCGGTCAATTGACGGAAGCAGTACGTCGTAAGCCTTATAGCGTGATCTTACTTGATGAGATTGAAAAAGCTCATAAGGATGTATTAAATATTTTGCTACAGATTCTCGATGATGGACGGTTGACGGATGGCAAAGGACGTAATGTCAATTTCAAAAATACCGTGATTATCATGACATCAAATTTAGGTTCAGCAGAAATTTTGCAAAATGAATTTTCAGTGGCAAAACAGCGAGTACTAGAAATGATTAAAACCTATTTTCGTCCTGAATTTTTAAACCGTATAGATGATATTATTGTATTCAATGCTTTGACGCTTGATCAGGTAAGTAATATCGCTGCAATTATGCTTGATAATCTAAGTCGAAGGCTGCAAAATCAGTTACATATTACATTAACGTGGGATGATACCGTACTTGCACTTCTCGCTAAAGAGGGATATGATCCAGCATTTGGTGCTCGTCCTCTAAGACGCCAAATCACACAATTGGTAGAAACTGAGCTAAGTAAAATGCTTGTACGCGGCCAAACGGCAGAAGGAAATCAGGTTCGACTCGCAGTACAGAATGGTGCGATGATGTTAGAGACGGTAGAAGAGTAAAATAAATACTAAATAACACATGATACTCCAAAAAGTCTGATCCTATTTTAATTGGATCAGACTTTTTTGCAGAATCAGAAAGTATAACCTTTCTCGATTCCAAGTAAGAACGACTAAGACTTCTGCCTGCGTCTGAGGACTTGTCCGAAGCCAAGTCTTTTCTTAGCATAATTTATACAAATATAAAAAAATAGCAGGGAAAAATGAAAAAATATAGAAGATAAAAAATTGAGTATGTTTAAAATGGTAGTATTGTATTAGTGTAAATGATAAATAGTTGAGGGGAAGAGTCTCAACTTCTTTTTTTATATGTAGTCAATCAGGAGAATGATGTATATTTAGGGGAAAGGTGAATTGCATGAAGGTATTAATTGTTGATGATGAGAAAATGGTCCTCAATATTCTTGCAACGTTGATCAAAGAATGGGATTACGAGGTGATACTTGCCATTAATGGTGAAGAAGCATGGGAGTTATTACAAGAAATTGATGAACCTTTAATTTTGTTAGTGGATTGGATTATGTCAGGTATGGATGGCCTTGAATTATGCAAAAAAATAAAGAAAAGTGAAAAATCTGTGAATACTCATGTCATTATGCTGACTGCTAAGAGTGATATTGAAGATTTGGTAAGTGGTTTTAATGCCGGCGCAGATGATTTTTTAACTAAGCCGGTCGATCCTAGAGAATTAAGTAGTCGGCTTTCAGTAGGACGGCGTATTTTAAAATATCAATATGATTTAGAACAGCGTAATTCCGTATTGCAGGCAACTACGAAGATAATGGAAAATGTTATGGTAGAATTAAATGCAGCAAATGAAAAATTGCGTGTACTTTCTATGGTAGATGAATTGACGGGAGTACCGAATCGCCGATGTCTAGAAGATTATTTAGCAAGAGAGTGGGGCTATGGGTTACGTAATAAAGATCCATTAACAGTGATTATGATTGATGTCGATTTTTTTAAACTCTATAATGATACATATGGTCATCAGATAGGTGATCAATGTTTGCGCAAAGTAGCTGGAATATTAAATGATACAGTAACACGTAGTGGCGATTTAATAGCGCGATATGGTGGGGAAGAATTTGTGGTAGCCCTTAGAAATACAAGTAATGTAGGTGCGAAGAAAGTTGCAGAATGCCTAAGACAACGGGTGGAAGATATGAGAATACAGCATACAGCTTCTACAATTGGACCGTATGTAACGATTAGCCTAGGTATTGCAACACTCATTCCTGAACCAATGACTTCTCATAAAGGGTTAATTGAGAAAGCCGACAGGGCGCTATATCAGGCAAAGAATAACGGACGCAATCAATGGGTAGTAGACTAAGGACATTTTCTTTTAGTTAGAAAGAGGTGGTTATGTTGTTGAACGAAGAGTTACTAATACAAGAATTTGCCGCTGAGGGAAAGCTACATGTTGAAAAAATAGAAGCTTCTCTGCTAGAAATAGAAAAAGACCAAGAAAATCATAGCTTAATCAATCCACTCTTTCGTTCTGCCCATAGTATTAAGGGAACGGCGGGTTTTTTTGGTTTACATAAAATTATCGAATTATCGCATAGTATGGAAAATTTATTAGGTAAAATACGTAATGGGGAATTTGCAATCACCTCCCAGATGATTGAGGCTCTTTTAAAAGCAAATGATAAACTTCGTGAGATGTTTGAAAATATTCTAGATAGTAAAAACTATAATATTAGTCTTGAAGCACAAAACTTAACGCAATTTATGTCTCAAAGTCCATCTTCTAGTCAACCTAAAAAACAGACTGTATTGCCTAGCAAAGTGGTGAAAGAACAATCGAGATCGGTTACAGAAAAAAGCAATAACGATGCAAAGAAGGAAGAACTCGCTAAATTATTCAAAAAGGGTCATAAATTATATAAAATAGTATTGAATAATACTGCAAATATAGTTGAAGAAACAAGTCGCCGCTTTGAAATGATGAAGAAAATTATTTCTGTGGGCAATGTGATAAATTCCTATATTGCTCATGGTGGCTGCAATATCGTTTTGTTTAGTACGGTTTTAGAAAAATCACTTGTTTTGATGACATTGAATGTAAATGAAGCGGATATCGTGCAATTAGATCATAATGTAGAAGAGGAAGAACTTTGGAAAGTAATAGAGAGTGACGTAGCAGAACAAAACTTGCAAATTGAAGACGAAAAAGGCGAGAATCATAATCAAGAAGAAGCGAGTGGCAAAAAGACAAATGTTGATGGATATGAGGAAAGTATTCGAGTCAATGTAGCATTGCTGAATCATTTAGTCAATTTGTCTGGGGAACTGGTATTAGCAAAGAATCGATTGGTAAATGTTGTAGAGGACCATGTTGATAGGGTTGTCGGTCTTCGCTCTGTACTGCAAGATATTGATGGTATCACTACCGAATTGCAGGGAGAAGTGATGCGTACTCGAATGCAGACAGTAGGTAGCCTATTGAATGCTATGCCTCGTGTTGTAAGGGAATTGGCAAAAAGTATGGGTAAACATGTTGATTTTCACCTTGAAGGCAAGTCGGTAGAAATGGATAAGTCCATTATAGAAGGACTTTCTGATCCGATCACACATCTATTGCGAAATGCTTTGTCGCATGGAATTGAAACACCAGAGGTTCGCAAAGAAAGAAACAAACCTCCGATTGCAAAAATTATGATCAAAGCATATTATGAGGGCGGGCTTGCAATCATTGATATTACAGACGATGGGACTGGTATTAACTTCGGAAAAGTCAAAAAAAAAGCTATAGAACGCGGGCTCATCACGCAAGAACAAGCACAGTATAGCAGTGAATATGAATTGCAAAAATTAATCTTCTTGCCTGGATTTTCCACTGCGGATAAGGTTACTGATATTTCTGGTCGCGGGGTAGGATTAGATGTAGCGAAATCTAATATTGAAAAACTTGGTGGTACTGTTGAAGTATTTAGTACCTGGGGGGAAGGGACAACTTTTCATTTGAAATTGCCCCTTACCTTGGCAATCATACCGGCTCTAACCATTGGCGTGGCAAAGCAAATATTTGCTTTGCCACAACTGAGTTTGCAGGAAATTCTGCGTATTATACCAGGAGATGCTACTCGGAAAATTGAATATATTCAAAATCATATGGTACTACGATTAAGAGGAAAGTTGATTCCCGTTATACACTTAACAACTGTTTTGGGGTTACCTACTGCAGCACCATCACAGCAGCGAATAGTCAGGGTGCTGATTTTAAAAAGCACGGTGAAACAGTTTGGATTGATTGTTGATGAAATATATGATCAGGAAGACATTTTAATTAAGCCACTACCTAAATATTTAGAAGAGATGAAGGAGTATTTAGGCTTAACTATCTTGGGAAATGGTAACGTAGTCATGGTGCTCGATGTGGAAGGAATTGCTGCAACTGCTAAATTGAAACTTGCGGATCAGTATATTCAAGGCATAGAGGCTAAGCAGATATTGACTGCGAATCATACTCTTGAAGGACAAGAGTTTTTGTTATTCAAAGGTTCAGGAACGGAAACATTTGGCCTTAATTTGGCGATGATCAGTAGAATCCATGAACTCGATCGAGAGAAAATTGAAGTGATTGGTAAGCAACAATACATGAATTTTCAGGGTGAGGCTTTGCCTTTACTACAACTAGAGGATTACTTACCAGTATCGAAGAAACAAACAAAGGCAAAAAAACTATATGTGATTATACCCAAGATGGTAGAATTTCCTGTAGGAATTATTGTCGAAAAAATTCAAGATACGGTAGAAGTTGATTTGGAAATCAATGAAAAAGAACCTAGAGTGCAAGGATTATTTGGTTCTATGATATGGAAAGAAAAAATTATTTTAGTACTAAATTTATATGAACTATTTGAATTGATGGATCAGAAACATAATAATAATAGCAGTGGTATGAGAACTGAAGGAAAAGGGAAAACCATATTGTTAGTGGAAGACGCACCCATTTGTATGCAAATAGAAAAACAATATTTAGAATGGGCCGGTTACAAGGTACTTACGGCAAACAATGGTAAAGAAGGACTTAGTATTATAAGAAAATATAATATTGATGTGATATTGAGTGATCTTGACATGCCTCTAATGGATGGTATAGAAATGGTGAAAACCATTCGAGCAGATGAGCAACTTTCATCACTGCCTGTCATTGCTTTAACTTCTTTTGTAATGAAGCAGGAGCAAGGGACAAATCTTCAAAAAGCTGGGTTTGACTCCTATGTATGTAAATTTGATCGAACATCTTTGCTCGAGAACATCGTAGAGGTACAAACTCTAAGGGGAGGAAGAGAGCAGTGACCGAAAGAGTATTAACCTTTTATCTTTCAGGTAGTCTCTGTGGGATTGATATAGCGGTGGCTAAGGAAATTAATAAAAACGTGGACTATACACCTGTGCCGAACTCATTCGATCATGTGGTGGGCTTACTCAACCTGCGTGGACAAATTGTTACCTTGGTAGATTTGGCTCAGTTACTGCATTTTAAAGAAACGAGTGAAAAAAGAAAGAGCCACTGCATTATTTTAAAGAAAAATGCAATGCATCCTGATCAAGTCGGCTTTTTTATTGATAAAATGGGTGATGTTATCGATGTTGCTTCCGATATGTATCAAACAGCACCGGCAAATATTGGTGATGTAGAAGATGGCTTTATTAACAAGGTTGTTAAACTAAAGGATGAAGTCGTATTAATGCTTAATCTTTCAAAAATATTAAAAATGGAGTAAATGAGATAAGTATAGGCACAGATTGGAAAGGGGATATGTCGAATGAATTGGTTTAATAACTTAAAAATAGCAAAAAAACTAACAATTAGTTTTTTATTAGTAGTCCTTCTTACTGGTATAGTAGGTATTATTGGTATCGTTAATATTCAAAATGTAGAAGTTGTTGACAAAGAATTATATGAAATGAACACTGTTCCATTAAGTAATTTTGGACAGGCTGCTATGGATTTTCATCGGATACGAGTCAATCTCGGACAAATCATAATGGAAAAAAACAAAGAAAGACGTAACGAATACTTTGTAAAGCTTCGTCAAATGGATAATGATATGGAGAAGGAATTATTAGAATTTGAAAATAGTATTCGTTCAGAAGAGATGCGTCAAGAATTCAATCATTTAAAAACCACAAAAGGAAAATGGAATATAGCTCGGGAAGAGTTGTTGGCAGCTGTTCAAGAAGGGGACGATGAAAAAGCGTATGTAATGTATACTGGTATTGGGAATGCCTTGTCACTTGAAGTTAGTGATAGTATTGATAAGTTAATGGATTTGAAAACAGAGGATGCCAAAAGAAAAGCAGTAACCAATTCTGTTGTAGTAAAAAATGCAATTCACACCATGGTGACGTTGATCGTGGTTACTATCATGATAGCGAGTCTGCTCGCAGTGTTTATCACAAAGAAAATTACGAACCCTGTGAATAAAGTGCAACTACTGATGGCGAAGGTTGAACAAGGGGATCTTACCATACAAGGACAGGTAGATTCTGAAGATGAAATTGGTCTTCTGATGAAGTCTTTTAACAGGTTAGTTAGTGTAATGCATCAAATGACAAAGGAAATTCACGATACCACATTAATTTTAAATAACTCGTCAACGAGTATGCTTGCTGTTGCAGAGACGGTGGCAGCGAATAGTGAAGAAATGAGTGCTGTGGTTGCAGGAGCTAATGATGCAGCAATTGGTATTACTGTAGGAGTAAAAAATGCTGCTACTGCAGTGCTGGAAAGTAGCGGTAATATTAATATGATTTCAGTGGCAACAGAAGAAATATCAGCAACTATTGACAATTTGGCGGCATCATCTGAACAGGCATCTGTTAATTTGGCTCAACTTAATCTATCAGTGGAGCAGATATCAGGCGGTATTACGGTAGTGTCTGGTTCAGCAAGAGATGTCTCTAGTTCCGTAGATAATGTAGTGGTTGCTGTCAAAGAAATTAATATTTCATTGAGCGATGTAGGAAAAAATTGTGAAGGCTCTATTAATGTGGCAAAAGAGGCTGAACTTAGGGCTAAGGAAACGACGATTATTATTGAAAATTTAAGTAGTTTATCAAAAAAAATCGGTAAAATAGTGAACTTGATTAATGATATTGCCGATCAGACGAATATGCTAGCTTTAAATGCTGCGATTGAAGCGGCAGGAGCGGGAGATGCGGGTAGAGGGTTTGCGGTAGTAGCGAGTGAAGTAAAGGAACTAGCAAAACAGACGGCGGGGGCAACGGATGAAATTGCCAGTCAAATTGAGACAATGCAGGCGGACATGGGAGATGCGGTATTGGCTGTAGCTGGTATTACAGAAGTAATTAGTAAGATCAATAAAAATACCAATAATATTGCTGCATCCGTAACCGAACAATCGGCAGTAGTTAGCGATATTTCTACCGCTATCATTATAGCTGCCGAAAAAGTCAACCTGATCACAACTGAAATTGGCGATATTGCGGAAAATTCGCGTAGTATGGCTCATAGTGCTTCGGAAACTAGCCAAGGAGTGAGGGAAATGGCTCGTTCGATTGGTGAATTATCGATTACAGCAGGGGATGTTGCCAAAAGTATTGAAAATGCATCCGTTCGAATGGGAGATGTTTCGAAGACTTCTCAGGAAATCGCCGTCAATGTAGAAGAAATATCGAGAAGTATGGGGGAAATTAACAAGGCATCAAATAATACGGCGATTAAGGGCGCTGAAACCAGTAAAGCAGCGGATGAACTAGTTGAAGTTTCGAATAAACTTGGATATTTAGCGCAACGATTTAAAGTATAAGAATCGGACAGACTGGCAGGTGGAGGAATTGGAAAAATTAAAAGTACTAGTAGTAGATGATACCATTGTATATCGAAAGATATTGTCAGCGGCTGTCAATGATACTGGTTTAGCCATTGCAATTCAGACAGCTTCCAATGGAAATCTTGCCTTGCAGTATTTAGAAAAGCAAGCGTTTGATGTTGTTTTACTAGATGTTATTATGCCGGGGATTGATGGTCTGGAAGTCTTGGATCAAATTAAAATATCGCATCCAGATATTGTTGTAATCATGATTAGTAGTGGCGGAGCAGAAAGTGCTACTAATACCGTTGCGGCTCTAAGAAAGGGTGCTTTGGACTTTATATTGAAACCACAAGATGGTAACGTAGAAGAAAATAGTGCTTTTTTATGCAATACATTGCATGAGCTTTTTCTAGCAATTCAGGCAAAAAAAAATGGATACATCCCTGCTATTGTTGAAAAAAATCATGAAATTAAGAAGTCCTATAAGATGATTCCCAAGAATGTGGAACTCATTGTAATTGCTGTATCGACTGGAGGACCAGAGGCGTTAGATGTAGTATTAACTACACTGCCTGCTGATCTAAAACAGCCGATACTGATTGTTCAGCATATGCCGAAGAATTTCACAAAAGTATTGGCGACGATGCTGGATAAAAAATGTAATTTACAGGTTGTAGAAGCACAGGACGGCGATGAAGTGTCGATGGGGAAAGTATTCATTGCACCAGGTGATCAGCATATGACAGTGGCAAAATCGGGGGGGAGAGTCCTGATTGCTCTGCAGTCTACCCCTCCTGTTCATGGTGTTCGACCAGCTGCAGATGTTTTATTTCAGTCAGTTGCCAGCATTGGCAGGGGGAAACATATTTTGGCGATTATCCTTACAGGAATGGGGCGTGACGGGAAGCTAGGTGTTATGGAAATGAAGCAAAGTTGTAATTGCTACTGTATAGCACAGAGTGAACGTACTTGTACGGTCTACGGTATGCCACAGGCTGTAGTGAAGGCTGGATGTTCTGATGAAATTGTTGATTTGTCAGATATTTCCATGAAAATTGAGATGTTATGTCGATCATAAGGTGGTGAGTGGATGTCTACTAATTTGACATCAAAAGATTTTTTGCTATTTCAAAAGTACATTGAAGAACAATGTGGCATTAGTATTCGAGATGATAAGGCGTATCTGATTGAAAGTAGACTTTCACGGTTCTTGATTAAATTCGGTTTAGCAGATTTTGAAACTCTTTATCAAATGCTGAGTCAACAAAAAAATCAATCACTTGCCGAAGAAGTGATTGATGCTTTGACAACGAATGAAACCTTGTGGTTTCGCGAGAAAAGCCCTTGGCAAGTACTAGAAGATAAGTTATTGCCATATTATATAGATGAGCTGCGCCAGGGAAAATGTTCTACAGTGAGAATATGGAGTGCTGCATGTTCTACAGGGCAAGAGCCGTATTCGATTGCGATGTGCATTGACACGTATCTGATGCGCCATAGAATTACGGATATTACATTAGAACAATTTGAAATATTAGCGACAGATATATCGAATACCGTTTTACAAATTGCGCAAAGAGGTAAGTATGATAGTATTTCGATGGCTCGTGGATTAGAAGCACATTATCGTGATCAGTATTTCCGTCAAGAGGGCCGGATATGGGTGCTGGATGAAAAAATAAAGCGTGCAGTCCGGTTTGTAAAATTTAATCTGCAAAAAGACTTTATACCATTAGGTAAATTTGATCTGGTATTTTGTCGATATGTAGCAATTTATTTTTCTAATACATTTAAAAAAGAAGTCTTGAAAAAAATATCTTCCGTTTTAGTAAAAGGAGGACTTTTAGTGTTAGGTAATTCAGAAGTTTTCTTTGATTCGAAAGAGAATTTCCAAGTCGAGCAATATGAAAACGCGATTTTTTATAGAGTGAGAGGTGATAAAAATTGAAGATATTATCGGTTGATGACTCGGCTATTATTCGAAAAATTATTCGAAATGGTGTTGAATTATTAGATTATGAGTTCATCGAAGCAGGAGATGGGCAGGAAGCATTGGCTATACTAGAAGAATCTTATAATGATATTGGACTCATTTTATTGGATTGGAATATGCCAGGTATGGATGGACTGGATTTTTTACAAAAAATAAAAGAAAATAGTGTGATGCAATACGTGCCAGTTATGATGGTTACAACCGAAAGCGAAAAAGAAAATATTATAAAGGCAATACAAGCGGGCGCCATTAACTATATGGTCAAGCCATTTACCATAGAAGAACTTACAAAAAAAATAGTAGAGTGTATTGGGGAAGGAATGTGATGGAAGTGAAGCTGGGAGGAAATGATTTTTTCCAGAAATGTCTAGCACAAGCTGTTTTTGATGTATTTGAAATGATGGTGGGGATGGAAGCCAACCACATAATGGATGAAAGTGATGATCAGCTAAGTGAAGGCGATATTACTGGTGTTATGATCATTCAAGGTGATCGAAAGGCGATGTTATACCTGACATTGAAGCGCAATGATGCGGCCGAGATTGTATCTTATATGACGGGGATGACTGTGGCAGAGGTAACGGATGAAGATCTATATGACGGGGTCGCTGAGCTCGTAAATATGATCGCTGGTAGGGCAAAGGCTTTATTAGCAGGGACGGGAGATCACTATACCATCACTCCGCCCTTTACCATTGTTGGCAATGGTCATTTTATTGTATATAAAAAGGAAGTTTCTAAGTTTACAATGAAGTTTAGTGCTGGAGAGGCAAAGCTATACTTAGGACTGACTTATTTCTAAACTGATGGGGTGGAAAATCAAATGAAAAAAGTATTAACCATAGCTGGCTCCGATTCTAGTGGTGGTGCAGGGATTCAAGCGGACTTAAAAGCTTTTTCTGCTCATGGGGTATTTGGTATGAGCGTGATTACAGCGGTGACTGCTCAGAATACGCAGGGTGTTTTTGCGGTGCAAGATATAGATGTTTTTGTGATTGAAAAACAATTGGAAGCTATTTTTACCGATATTCAAGTGGATGCATTAAAAATAGGGATGGTTTCTCGTAGTGAAACCATCCGCGCAGTTGCTGCTGCCTTAACTCAATATAAAGTTTCGAATATTGTACTTGATCCCGTAATGATATCAAAAAGTGGCTACTTTTTATTGCAACCAGATGCTGTACAAGCCATGATATCCTGTTTATTGCCGCTGGCAACGATTGTAACTCCGAATATACCAGAAGCGGAGCAAATAGCGGGGATCACGATTGATAGCATAGAAGATATGGAAAAGGCAGCTCAGATGATTCATCGTTTAGGACCTCGGTATGTGCTCATTAAAGGGGGACATCGAGAGGGGGATGCGATTGATGTATTATTTGATGGAGAAAATTATCAATATTTACGGAATGAGCGAATTGATACGGCCAATACTCATGGCACAGGTTGTACACTGTCATCAGCCATTGCTGCTAATATAGCAAATGGACTTCCTATTTATGAAGCGACTATAGCAGCTAAGCAATATATTACGACCGCGATCACTCATTCCTTTTCGATTGGCAAAGGGGTGGGACCGGTACATCATTTCTATGATTTATATCAAAAGGCAGGTATGCTATCGGAAAAAGAATAAAAAAAATCCTGCAATACCCAATACGGTATTGCAGGACTTTTTTAGCCATTAGTCGGGGAACTGTTCACGGATGGATGAGATTTTATTAAAAAGTTTGAAAAATAATTCTACTAAATTCGGGTCGAATTTTTTCCCCGCTTGCTCTTGAATATATTCTTTGATTTTAGAATTGGGCCAAGGCATTTTATAGGCTCTTTGGTTTCCTAATGCATCAAAAACATCAGCAAGGGCAACAATTCGGCTATAAAGATGAATTTCTTCCCCTTTTAATCCTTGGGGATAGCCTGTTCCATCATAGTTTTCATGGTGTTCACGGGCAATGATCGCAGCGATTTGCAGCAGTGAACGTTTGGAAGATTTAAGCATTTGGTAACCAATGTCGGAATGCGTTTTCATAATTGAAAATTCTTCGATCGTTAACGTTCCCGGTTTCGTCAGAATGGAATCTTGTATAGCTAATTTTCCTAAGTCATGCATAGAAGCAGCTAGTTTCAACGTTTCAGCTTCAGAAGTTGAAAATTGATAACCAAGTGCTAAGACTTTGGCGATAGCCCCTACTCTTTTAACATGATTCCCAGTTTCGGAAGAGCGGGATTCCGCAATTTCCCCTAAGGAGAAAACCAGTTCTTTTTGTGTTGCCTCAATCTCTTGATTGAGGGCAACAATAGTAGAAAGGTCACGAAATGATCGTAGAGCTGTAATGACTGCGGTCCGTAAGCGCTGGGTAGTTAATTCTGTTTTTTCTCTATAATCATTAATATCATAGTCAATAATAACATGTTCTTCTGGAGCCTGTCCGGGAGCTCCAGTACGAATAATAATGCGTACCATGTTATTATTTAAATCTCTACGGATATAACTAGCTAAGGATAATCCTGCATTATCGTCTTCCATGACGACATCAAGTAGTATGACTGCTATATCGGAATGCTGGTGAAGTAGTTCTTTAGCCTCTGTAGCAGAATAAGCACTTAGAAACTCTATCGTGCGTTCTTCAAAAACCAAGCGCCTTAAAGCCATACGAGTTACAGTATGTACATCCTCTTCATCGTCTACAATGAGGATTTTCCAAGAACTCTTTTCTGATAGAGTTATATTTTCTGTTAGGAGAGGGGAGTTTAATCTATCTTCTGGAAAAAGAAAATCATTTAATAACTCCATTTGGTAAGTCCTCCTTTAGGAATGGTAAGAAAGTCTATAGAGAACGCAATAAAGACTATCAGGAAAAAGCATAGGAGAATCTTTAGTGCATCGTTTATAGAATGAGTATATCTTCAACAGTTATCCATTTCGACATATACTTTAATTTTCCTTTTAAATAATAAAAAATAATAAAAGTATATGTCGGTATGAATCATTGGAAGGGATTTAGTCGAAGAATGTAGAAAAAATAGATGAGATAGATAAAATATAGTTAGGATGGAAGTCAGATATGTATATCTACCTTGATATTGTAGAAGGATTTGCATGTGAGATGTGTGGATCGTGTTGTAAAAATAATTGGTTGGTTACGTTGAGTGAAGAGAGTTATCAACGAAATGCCCGCTTGTTTGCCGAAATGGGAAAAAGTGAAGAGTTTTCTCAAATCTTTATCCCCATTACCGATCATAAAGGGTTAGAAGAATATGCTTATATTGCAAAAAAAACAGAAGGTGGATGCTGGTTTTTAGCGGAAGATCATCGTTGTAATTTGCAAAAAAAAGCCGGACATGATCATCTAGATCAGGTGTGCCAGACTTTTCCTCGTTATCCAATGAATACGACACGCGGTACGGAAATTACCCTTAGTTTTAGTTGTCCGGCAGTGCTTAGAATGGCAAGTCGTACTACACCTTTTCGAATCATTCGATCAGAGGTATGTCCGATTGCGATGACGCCGAATAATGAAGTGCTGCATGTTTATCCAGAGCAACAACTGGCCTGGAATCCACTTCGTTATTATTTTGAAATAGAGCAGCATTTTATTGATCTGATGCAGTATCGATGCCTATCCATTATAGAACGTTTACAAATGATCCATGACACGGTTTGTGCAATCAGTTGTTTAGTACAAGACGATTCTTTTAGTCAACAGATAACACGAATATTTTATAGCAATTATGAAATGCTGGATACAAAAATGGAACAGGCGCCAACGTTAGAGCGAGATATCCCTGATAGGATAATAGAAAATTTTTTTGTGAATTTTATTTTTAAAAAACCATTTTATATATATGGACTTCAGCCTGCATTAAAACTGATGGAAAATATTTGGCAACGCATTGAGGATGCACGAAGGCTTGTTATGAATCAGGCTAATGATATAGAATGTACGCAAATGATGATTATGACGGTAGAGCTTGAATATAGTCATAATCGTAGAGCGTTATTAGAGTCCTATAAGGCTAGCCAATAAGGACGTGATGGTAAGATGAACATGAAAAATACGAAAGTAAAGTTTTGGCAGGTATTTTCTGTTTTTTTTCTTCCACTTTTACTGATTATTACATTGGTAATTAGTATGTTTTATCAACGTGAGCAACAATCAATTATAAATAACATTAAAACCGAAGAATTATCAAGGGTTGCATTAGGAAAAAATTCATTGCTTGATAGTCTGGAAGTCCCGCAAAAAGACTTGATGTTTTTAGCTGATTTGATAACTGTGAGTGGCGCATTGAAACAAATAGACGAAATTGGTGATGAAAAGAAAAAGTGGAATGACGTAATACAAGACTATTATGCTTTCGTTTTGCGAAAAAAGGTATATCATCAGATATCGATTATCAATGAAGAACATAAGGAAAGTGTACGTATCAATTATGATAAGGGGCAAGCAACGATTATTCCGTTTGAAAAACTTCAATATAAAGATGGAACATACTATTTTCAAAATGAGATGAAAAAGGATGATTTATTTATATCCGCTTTTGATTTACAGATAGAAGATGGTCAAATTGCACAACCTATCAAACCTACTCTTAGATTTGCAACGCGAATTTTTGACGATTCTGGTAAACCAAGAGGACGGTTGGTTATTTATTATTCAGGTGAAAAACTTCTTGAAAGTTTTATAAAAAGTTCAACAGAGCAGTCCGAGGGACTTACATTATTAAATGATAAAGGATATTGGATCATATCAGATAATCCGGATGACGCCTGGGGATTTATGTATCCTGACAAAGAGGATCGGACTTATCAAAATGCATTCCCTGAAGCATGGCAACAAATTGTATTAGATGATTCGGGGCAATTTTCTACGGATGATGGATTGTTTACGTTTGCTACTGTTTCCCCGCTCAAAACGGACAGTCATAAAATTACAGAGGATCATTATTGGAAAATAGTTTCGAGAGTATCAACCGAAAAAATGACAAAAATCATTTATCCCGTACGCATTGTTTTAATGATTACGTGGTTTGTTTTAATGATTGGTCTTGCTGTCATTTGTTACCTTGTGGCGCGAGGGTTTGTAACTCGTATGCAAAACGAGGAAGAGTTGACAATCTATCGAGATCATTTAGAAGAATTGGTTGAAGAACGAACGAATGAATTGGAATTAGCGAATCGACTATTAAAGCGTAGTGAGGGGCAAGCTCATTTAGTAAAGGAAATCGCTAGTGCAGCCAATGCGGATGATAATACAGAAGAAGTATTATTAGTAGCAATTCGCAGTATTGCAAAATATATGAAGTGGCCGATTGGCCATGTACATATTATTGATCCGAACGGCGGTTCGGAGATGGTTTCTACTTCTATGTGGTATTTGGAAGATTCTGTATTATATGAAGAATTTATAACGTACACAAGACAAATTCATTATGGACTAGGGATTGGACTCCCTGGAATGATTTTGCTACAAAAAAAGCCAATTCTTATAAAGGATATTAGCAAGAGTACTAATTTTCCTCGCTCTGCAGTAGCAGCCCGTGTGAATATTAATGCTGGATTTGCTTTTCCTGTATTTGTAAGTGGACAAGTAGTGGCTGTACTCGAATTTTTTGCTAACCATATGGGACAGTTAGGTGAAGATGTGATTATTTTTGCAACCGAAATTGGTGAGCAAATTGGACTATTAATGGAGCGTAAACAAGCAGAGGACGCCTTACGTATGGAGCAAGAAAAAGCGAAGCGATACCTCAATATTGCGGGATCTGTCATTGTTGTCATTGATGAGGACGAAAAAATACAATTGATTAATGAAGCAGGATTGAATTTACTAGGATATCTTGAAGAGGAACTAATAGGTCAAAATTGGTTTACGAAGATTATTCCCAGCAGTGAGTCGGAGGGTATACGTACTGGTTTTTGGAAAATGATGCATAGCGGAGTCGAAGCATTAGAATTCAATGAACATCTAATTCGTTTAAAAGACGGTACAGAAAGACTTATGGCGTGGCATAACGTCATCATTTATGATAAAAAAGGAAATGCAATTGGTTTGCTTTCCTCAGGCGAAGATATCACAGAGCATCGAAAAGCCGATGCGGAATTACGCAAACTGTCACAGGCTATAGAGCAAAGTCCAGTATCGGTACTGATAACGGACCGAAAAGGACGGATTCAATATGTCAATACTAAATTTTGTGAAAGAACTCATTATCGACCAGAAGAAGTGCTAGGAAAAAATCCTAGGATTTTAAAATCGGGTAACTTATCTCCTGGTTTTTATAAAAATCTTTGGCAGACTATTCTTTCGGGGGAAATATGGAGGGGCGATTTTCTTAATAGAACCAAAGAAGGCGAACCATATTGGGAACGAGCTTCGATTTCTTCTATGATGGATCATGATGGGAAAATTATTAATTTTATTGCCATCAAAGAGGATATTACCGAGCAAAAACAGATGGAAGAGGAATTACTACAAGCAAAAGTAGAAGCGGAGATGAGTAATAAAGCCAAAGGCGATTTTCTTGCTAATATGAGTCATGAAATTCGTACTCCAATGAATGCGGTAATTGGATTGACGCACCTAGCATTACAGACGGATTTAACTGCTAAACAGCACGATTATTTGCAGAAAATATCGGTTTCAGCCCAGTCATTATTGAAGATTATTAATGATATCCTTGATTTTTCCAAATTTGCTGCTGGAAAGCTTACTATGGAAAATATCAGATTTAATTTATGGGAAGTAATAGAAGACGTGATCACGATTCTTGATTCTAAAGTAGAAGAGAAGGGGCTAGAAATCGTTCTGAACGTTTCAAAGTCATCACCGATGCATTTTAAGGGTGATCCTAATCGCTTAAAACAGATTTTACTAAATTTAATCAGTAATGCAGTGAAATTTACTTCTGAAGGGGAAATTGTCATTTCTATCACAGTAGTATCAAAGGCAGTGGATACCGTTACTATGAAGTTTTCGGTAAGTGATACTGGCATCGGTATGACAAAAGAGGAGCAGGGACGATTATTTACTCCGTTTACTCAGGCTGATGGATCCACTACTCGCAAATATGGGGGGACTGGTTTAGGACTTGTGATTAGTAAACAGTTGGTAGAAATGATGGGTGGGACGATCTGGGTGGAAAGTCAGCCAGGTCAGGGAAGTCAGTTTATTTTTACCACCCAATTTGGAATTTTTGGAGAAGAGGAGTTACCATGCCTGCCAAAGCAGAATATCCGAAATCTAAAGGTAATGGTTATTGACGATAGTGAGAGCTTTTGCCTAGCTTTTAAAGAAATGCTGGAAAGGCAAACTTTTCGAGTTTCTTTCGTGACTTCGGGCAAAGAAGGGATTGCTCAAATTGTTGGAAAAGAAGATACGGATCCTTTTGATCTTGTGTTTTTAGACTGGATGATACCCGAAATGGATGGGCTGGAGATGGCGCGACAGATACGAAGTCAATTAAAATCGTCTCAGATACTGATCATCATGCTTACTCCTAATAGTGGAGATCATAGTATAATCGAGACAGGAGGATTGAAGATAGATGGATTTTTAAGTAAGCCGATTACTCCTTCTGCATTATTTAATGTTGTGATGGAAGCATTTGAAAAAGGTACATGCAAGCTATTGCCATCTCCAGTAGGAATCAGTTCGTCTCATAAAGAGTGGGAAAAACTATGGGGAGCTAAAATCTTGTTAGTGGAAGATAATGAACTCAATTTGCAAGTCGCAAGCGAAATATTGCAAGGGGAACATATAATGGTAACAATAGCCAGAAATGGACGAGAGGCTGTTGAATTAGTAAAAACGCAAGAATTTGATGGAGTATTAATGGATATTCAGATGCCAGAGATGGATGGGTTAGAGGCGACAGCAGCGATTCGTAGCGATCCGCGCTTTAACCAATTACCGATTATTGCGATGACAGCGGATGTTGTGGTTGAGAGAATACAAGTATACCTTATGGCTGGCATGAATGATGCGATATTTAAACCGATTGATACAAAGCAAATGTTTACTACGTTGTGTAAATGGATCAGTCCAGAGGTTGTAGTAGAGAATTTTATAAGAAAACAGCAAGAACCAATTGTGCAGGAACAAATGGAACGTGGCATGCTACAAATTGAAGGTATTGATGTACAGAGCGGTTTAGCACGCGTGGGAGGAAATCAAAAACTTTATATGAAGCTTCTGTTTGAGTTCCGTGAAAGTAATGAAAGGACGGCTCAGCTTTTGCAGGAATCTCTAGAAAAAGGTGACATAGCCGTTGTTAAAATGAATCTGCATACTCTTAAAGGTGTAGTAGGAAATATTGGCGCTGATTCGTTATATATGCTCATTCAAGAATTAGAACATAGCCTTAGCAAAGGTGAAGTGGAGGAAATAGCATTAGGAATGTTATGTTTTTCTAAAATTTTACAGCCTATGTTAGATTCTATTAAGAAATTTGAGCAAAGCGTAGAGCAATCTGTTATTTTGCAGCCAGTAAACGCTAGTAATGATTTTCAGCAAAGTAACAAATTATTAGAACGTTTAGAAGTGTATCTTGCAAGTTATGATGCCGAGGCAAAGGTTGTTTTTGAGAAGTTGAAGACGTTATCAGTATACGCTACCTATCAGACTGAGTTCAAAAAAATTGAGATTGCAATGAATCAATATGATTTTGAGAGTGCTTTAGAGCAATTGAAAAAGATTGAAAGATCAATACAATAGCAGATCACTATTCTTAAAAAAGTATAGATAATGTGAATAGGGGTGATAGCTTTGGAGCAAATAAAAAAACAAATTATCTTAATTGTAGATGATGTGCCGGCTAATATCGACGTGTTAAGTGAAATATTACGGCCAACCTATCAGATTAAAATAGCGATCAATGGTGCTATGGCTTTAAAGATAGCGATGGCACCGTCTCCTCCAGATTTGATACTATTAGATATTATGATGCCAGGGATGAGTGGCTATGAAGTATGTGAGAAGCTAAAGGACAATCTTAAAACGCGTAATATACCAGTTATTTTTGTGAGTGCTATGGACGAAGTGGAAAATGAAACCAAAGGTTTTGAACTGGGAGCAGTAGACTATATTACCAAGCCTGTTAGTCCGGCAATTGTTCAGGCGAGAGTAAAAACGCATTTGAATCTTTTTGACCAGAATCGGGCACTTGAAAATAAAGTGAGAGAGCGAACTGCTGAAATTGATGATACCCGCCTGCGGATTATTCATTGCCTTGGTGCAGCATCTGAATATCGTGATGAGGAAACAGGGAATCATATTTTTAGAATGAGTAATTATTCTCGCGTTATTGCACTAGCTTATGGGCTTGGTATGGAAGAAGCTAATATTTTATTACAGGCGGCGCCAATGCATGATGTTGGTAAAATTGGTATCCCTGATCGGATTTTATTAAAACCGGGAAAGCTAGATGCAGAGGAATGGGAAGTTATGAAAACCCATACTACTGTTGGTGCACAGATTATCGGCGAACATCCTTCTGAGTTATTGAAAATAGCGAGGCAGGTTGCATTGAGTCATCATGAAAAATGGGATGGAACGGGGTATCCTTATGGACTCACTGGAGAAAATATACCTCTTAGTAGTCGTATTGTAATGATCGCTGATGTTTTTGATGCATTGACGAGTGAGCGTCCCTATAAGAAAGCCTGGTCTGAGGCAGATGCGATAGCCGAGATTGAACAGGGAAGTGGTCGACATTTTGATCCTAAGTTAGTAATTGCTTTTATGGAAGCATTACCACAAATTCTTAACATAAAAAAACGGCAAATTGATTAGGGGAGCGTTTAAAAATGGATACATTACAGAAAGGTTGATGATATATGAAATCTATTCATTCGATTGTACAGCAGCATTCTCAATCTATTATTGAACTTCGTCGATATTTACATAGCTTTCCAGAATTGAGCGCGCAGGAGTTTAATACACAAAAACGTATTTTGCAAGAGTTGACAGACCTCGGTCTTGCTTGTCGACCGATTACAGGTACTGGTGTGATTGCCGAAATACAAGGGGGAAAACCTGGAAAAACAATTGCGATTCGGGCAGATATGGATGCATTGGCATTAGTTGATGAATGTGGTACAGATTATCAATCGCAAACGTATGGTGTATGTCATGCATGCGGTCATGATGGACATATTGCAATGCTAGTTGGCGTAGCAAAAGTTATGGTTGAAATGAGAGAGGAATTAGCAGGAAATATTCGTTTTTTATTTCAACCCAGCGAAGAAAATTTTCCCGGTGGAGCACAGGCAATGATCGAAGAAGGTGCTTTACAAGGCGTGGATGCAATTATTGGTGCACACCTTTGGCAGACGGTAAAGGCAGGTACAATTGGCATTACTGCCGGTCGTTTGATGGCTTCGCCAGATGAATTTACCATTACAATCAAAGGGCGAGGCGGACATTGTTCTATGCCTCATCAAACAGTTGATGCATTGTTGGTTGGAGCGCAATTAACGGTAGCATTACAAACGATAGTTAGTCGCAATATCGATCCTTTAGAGCAGGCCGTTGTTTCATTAGGTTATTTTAAATCTGGTGAAACCTTTAATATCATTCCAGATACAGCTGTTTTAAGGGGAACCGTTCGTTCTTTTGAACCAACAATTCGAAATCTTATTTTCGAACGTATTGAACAAATCACCAAAGGTATTTGTGAGGCAAATGGGGCTACTTATGAAATCGATAAAATTCTAGGCTTTCCCCCCATTATCAATTATGCCGAGTATTCTAAGGTAATTGGCGAAGCAGGAGCGATTGTTCTTGGCCAAGAGAATGTGTTGACCATTAATCCTGTCATGGCTGGTGAGGACTTTTCTCATTATTTGGAAAAAGTCCCTGGTGCCTTTTTCTTTGTTGGGGTTGGTAATCCAGAGAAAGGTATTGTTTATCCGCAACACCATCCAATGTATGATATTGATGAAGATGCACTAGGCTATGGTGTGGAAATTATGGCGAATGCAGCGATTATGTTAGCGAAAAAATAAGATTTTTGGTATGAGATAGAAATAAGGAAGGGCTACTCGATAGAGTAGTCCTTCCTTATTTCATCGACACCATTTACAATGGTCGTTTGCCTATAAGCAGAGATTAGTTGGCGAGGGAACTAGTTTTGATATAAGCATTAAAATGGTTTTTGATTTCAATAAGTTGAGGAGTATTTGGCAATGAATCAAGTAATTGATCGGTGTAACCTTCATTGACTAACTGGGTAAGTGTCCATGGATAATGGATGTCATATAACCAACCTAATCGGATTAGGCGTTTATCAGCCATCGTTTTTATCTCAGAGAATGGAAGCACTCTACCTTCTTTTAGTAATTCTATTAAAGTAGGAGAATAATTATGATCGGCTGTTACAGGCGGTAATACTCTAAAAATATCTAGTTTATCGGCATCTTTGATAATACGAGTGAGTAGCATTTTTTCGGGGCTAGTAGCCGGGATTGCCATCTTATTATGGTACTGGATGGCAAATAAAATTATTTCTCTTAATTCCTCATCCAGTGTATCCAGTATTTTTGCCTCTTTAATTCGTAATACCCCTCGATCGCCATGATCGAAAGAAATGCAGTCATTAAAAGTCTTTAAATGTGCTTGTTCGCTACGAGCGATATCGTGTAGGAGCCCGATAATTTCGGCTATATTAATTTTTTCAGTAGATAATGTAAGATGCATTGCCAAGTCTCGTGCGTTTTTGGCAACGCTCAGGCTATGCTTTTCTTTAAGCAGAACCATCGCCATAACTTCTAGATCAGAAGAATAAAATTTGTAGTAGTAATTATGAAACCAATCATAAAGAGTTGTGATGTTGAGCATGCTAAGAATCTCCTTTAATGGTAAAATGAGGTGTGACGAAAATAGTAGGATGTGATTGACATTATAGCTTGTATTCGATATAATAGACAAGCGACTAATTTAGTCCATTACATGGCTCCGTAGCTCAGCTGGATAGAGCACTTGACTTCGAATCAATAGGTCGGGGGTTCGAATCCCTCCGGGGTCACCATGATTTTTATGCCTTCGCAGGTTTTTGCGGAGGCTTTTATTATGTAAATTTATTTTATCATCCTGCTAAAATAAAAGCAAAAGACAATTTTTATTAAAATGGTCGTAATGTTAATAAAAAAATAATATTTCCTCACTCAAAGGTGGGGAATTTTATAAAAAAATACAGATGATAGCATTTATTCTAATAATATTACAATAAAACCCTTTACAAATTCTAAAAAATATATAAAATAGAATAAGCAACAAAAAATATAAAATGGATATGATGATTATTAGTTCATATATGGACGCTTGAACTAATAGGAGTAAGTAGCGTAACCGGTCATCTCTGAATCAGGATGACCTTTTATTATACCCTTTTTCAGGTCATTTTTGTAAATGTAACAGTAATTGTAAAAAATAAATTAATATGTTTATTCTATAATAACCTGATGCTTGACCAGTAAGGGATTAGAGGATGAATAAGTGAGGTGTCTAAATGCCGAAATATACCAAAAGAGCCGAATATATACTTTGGTATAGTAGACAAAAAAAATACTTTTTGTTATAATAATCTGTAAATAGTTCCAATAAGTTCCAATTAATTCGATATGGGTGTAGGTTAGAGAAGAAAGAAAGCAGGATTATCATGTAATTACAGCGTGATTGACACTAGGATAGTGAATATATAGTTTATATTTATATTAGATACGAGTTGTTTTGGTGCAATCAGGGTGAAGTCCTTTTTAATGTAGAGAATAGATATGTCAATAAAAATTAAAAGTTGCAATAAATTTGTAGCATATAAGGAGTTTAGTGAATGAAAAAATGGTTTATTATATTGAGTTTTCTGCTATTATTATTCCCTGCAAATGTGAAAGCTAGCGATTATATCTTAAATGTTGGTGATGCTATCAATATTAACATTTTTGGTTATCCAGAGATGGAATTGAAAGAAATTACAGTACGGTCTGATGGAAAGGTCTCTTTTCCTCCAATTGGAGATGTTATGGCAAAAGGTTTATCGCCAGAGCAGCTGAGTGCAGCTATTACGGAAAGGATGAAATCTTATTTAAATTCTCCCGTTATAACAGTCAATGTATTAAAATTTCGTACCACGAAAGTTTATGTATTGGGGGAAGTCACGAATCCTGGGAAATATGATCTAGAGAGTAGTCATGACTTGTTGGATGCTCTTAGTATGGCGAAGGGCTGGACGAAAGAAGCAGCAAAAACGAAAGTTTTTATTATTCGTAAAGGTAGCAAAGGGGAACCATTACGGGTTAATTTATTAGATATACTAAATAAAGGAGATACTACTAAAAACTGCACATTAAATGATGGTGATATCGTATATTTAACAGGAAATCATCGGATTGATATAAGTCGCGATATAATGCCTTATGTTACATTAGGATATTATCTAAGAAACTAATAGCAGAGAAGGCACTGGAGTAATAATTATAGAGTGGGGTACATATATGCAAGATGAACGAATTGATTTGAGTTACATTATCGGTGTTATAAAAAGACGTTGTAGATTAATACAAGCCATGGTTTTTATTTGTATCATTGGCAGTGCAATCATTACCTATTTATCAGTGCCAACATTCATTTCCAGTATAAATTTGCGCGTTACGTATGCTACAGGAGCAAATGGAACGGTTGGGACCCAAGCACCGGAAGAACTATTACGTCAACAAGCGAATACCTATATTGAAATACTGAGAAGCAGAACGGTTATTGAGACTGTTATCCGAAAAATGTATGGTGAGGAGGCAGTAAGCCTTGTACCATATGAAGCATTTATTGGACGGATTAAACCAGCCATAGGGAAAAATACCCAAATTATTACGATTTCAGTAGCTGGAAATTCACCGGAAGAAGCACAAGCGTTAGCCAATACATTGACAGAGGTATTCAATGAACGCTTAACGGAAATTACACGTTCCGAGGGGAAAGATGCCCGAATTTTTATTGGTCAGCGTTTGGATGAGGCTAAAAATGATTTAGCTAAAGTCGAAAGCAGTATAGTGGAATATAAAAAGAATATGAAGACGGCAACTGTCAGTGATCAGACTAAAAATTTACTGGATAGACAAGCAATTGTGAAAAAAATGGTGGTAGACAATCTAATGGCACTCGATGCTGCAGAGGCTAAACTGGCAAATGTGAACCAGCAAATTTCAAGGCAGAGTATAGGAGTGATTGCAGATAGTCCATTGATTCAACAGTTGAAGAATCGTTTAGCAGAGCAGGAAGTGGAACTGGTTGGGCTACAAATGAATTTTACTTCAAATCATCCGAAAGTGCTTAGCTTAAGGGCAAGTGTTGCAGAAACCAGAGAAAAATTAAATGTTGAGATCAACAAAGTAGTCAAAGCAGAATCTCCATCGAGTAGTCCGATTTATCAGGGGTTATTACAAAATAGACTACTCGCAGAAGCAGATGTTGCAGTAGGACAAGCCCAGTCGAATGCGTTAGCAAAATCAAATGGCACAATTGATAAGGAAATGGTGTCTCTGCCCGATAGAGAGCAGGGGTTAATTCGATTGATGCGTGATTATACGATTGCAGAAGATACATATAGGGCGTTAGCAAAACGCTATGATCAAGCGCGGATTGATGAGGTAATGCAACCGACGAATATTCAAATTGTTGATAAAGCGAATTTACCGCAAAAACAGTCATCACCAAGACCAGTACTGAGTTTGGCAATTGCGATTGCTTTGGGGCTGGGGCTAGGTATAATCAGTGCTTTTATAGTAGATGCTTCTCGAAAAACCATTGATTCAGCGGAGGATGTAAAACGATATATGGGTAGCCGTATTATTGGTTATATTCCTTCTTATGAACTTTATCAAAAACCTGAAGAACAATCTTTATGGTATAGATTTTTAAATAATTTCAAGCGAAAAAATACGGAAAGGAGTAAACATGGCTAAAGAAAAACGATATATAATAAAAGATCGCGAACAGTCTTCATTAGCGGAATCATTTCGCGTACTACGTTCGAGCATACAAGATGCTCAAAATGAGGGTGAATTAAAGACGATTCTGTTTACGGGTGCCAGTTTGGGCGAAGGCAGTGCCATGACAGCTATCAATACTGCAGTGGCTATGGCTTATGCTGGTATGCGAACTGTTTTACTAGATTGTGATTTTCGTGATCCGATAGTACATGATGTATTTGGATTAAAGAATCAGGGCGTTGTTAATATTATTCGAGACAATGAGTCCTTAGTGGATTTGTTGCAGGAATCTGGTATTGATAAATTGCAGGTATTGGCAAGTGGTAGCATCGTAGGACGATCTGTAGAATTATTATCCAATACGAAATTACGAGATATTATTAAAGAATTAAAGATGGTCGCCGATTATATTATTATTAATAGCTCGCCACTACAAGTCAAAGCCGATTATGTGGTATCCGATGCATGCATTTTAGCTGGAAAGGTTGATGGTGTAGTATTGGTTATCGACAGTAGGAAAGTGCGAGTAACAGTAGCAAAGAGAGTTTCGGAATTACTTAATGCCACAAAAGCAAGAATCATCGGTACTGTCTTAAATGATGTTCGAGATGATGAACAGTTTCGCTATGATATGCCTGTTTAATTTCGAATAAAAAATGATTGATTGGAAGTGTGTTCATGGGACGCGAACTACATAGTTTAGGTATGATGGTCATTGATGCAGTGATGTTAGCCATCATACCGTTTATTGCCTTTTTTCTAAGATTTGAGAGTTTTTTTGCAGGAAATTATTTTAATAATTTAGTACAGTGTTTACCAGTGATCGTTATTGTTGAACTCATTATGCTTTATGTTTTTCGAGTGTACCGACGGTTGTGGAGATATGCTGGGGTTGACGAATTGCTTGCCATTATAACGGCATTTCTTACCAGTGGACTTATTTTATATATTATGGATGCCATTTTTATGGTTATGGAACCAAGAAGTATTCATTTATTAAATACATCTCTTGCCATTGCTGCTGTTAGTGGAATGCGGTTTATTGTGAGGATGGTGCAAAATCGTCATAAGCAGGTTCCACAGGAAATAGTAAAAGTGCTGATCGTTGGTGCGGGTAATATTGGGGCAGCAATTGTTAGAGAAATACGTGCTTATTGCAATGAACAAAAGAAAATAGTAGGATTTATTGACGATGAACCGAAGAAAAGAAAACAATTTTTAAATGGAATTCCGGTTATCGGCAATAGAGATGATATTGACAGGATCGTCAAGGAACAAGGTGTACAAGAAATCATTATTGCAATACCTTCGGCTAGTGGCGTTGTCGTTCGTGAAATCGTGCGGATTTGTCGAGAAACAAAATGTGATATTCGAATCGTTCCATCGATTCGTGAAGTAATGGATGGAAGGGTGACAATGAGGCAACTCCGTAATGTAGACCTTAATGATTTACTAGGGCGCGAAGCTGTTAAATTAGATACGACATTGATGAGTGCCTGCCTAAAAAATAAACGTGTTTTAGTGACAGGTGCAGGTGGATCTATTGGCTCGGAAATTTGCCGGCAGGTTGCAAAATTGTCTCCTAGTGAATTGATTTTACTAGGAAAAAGCGAAAATAATATATATGAAATCGAACAGGAAATGAAAAGAACTCATCCGCATGTTCATATTAAACCGGTCATTGCTGATGTCGGGAATGAAAAGCGTATGAATGATGTGTTTACAGAGAATCGTCCTCAGGTTGTTTTTCATGCGGCTGCTCATAAACATGTGCCTTTGATGGAGGATCATCCAGTCGAAGCAGTGCGCAATAATATATTTGGTACTAAGTATGTGGCGGAAACATCTGTAAAATTTGGCGTGGAACGCTTCGTTATGATATCTACCGATAAAGCTGTCAATCCTACCAGTGTTATGGGAGCAAGTAAAAGAGCTGCTGAGATGGTAGTATGTAGCATGAATGGCAAAGGCACTACGAAATTTGCTGCTGTTCGTTTTGGTAACGTTCTAGGAAGTCGTGGTAGTGTAGTTCCTCTTTTTCGCAGACAAATTGCTAGAGGTGGTCCAATTACGATTACTGACCCTGAAATGGTTCGATATTTCATGACGATACCAGAAGCTGCTCAATTGGTTTTACAGGCAGGAGCCATGGCTCAGGGCGGTGAAGTATTTGTCCTTGACATGGGAAAACCTGTAAAAATATATGATCTAGCTTGTGGCTTGATTAAACTTACAGGATTGAAACCTCATGAAGATATTAAAATAGAATTTTCGGGGCTACGACCTGGTGAAAAATTGTATGAAGAATTATTATCAGATGATGAAGGACAGTCCTCGACTAAGCATGAGAAGATTTTTGTCGCGAATCTTAAAGCAAACGATGAAAAAAAATTATTGGCAGGATTAGCGGAGCTACGAAAAGACGGGACTCCGGAAGAAATTATTAATAGAATTGCCAATTTAGTACCTACTTATCAAAGAAAAAATATTGGCAGTACAACGAACATAAAGCAAGATGTTACTGAAGTAGCAAGTAGTTTAGAAGATGATAAGTGCTATGATAAAGTGATTCCTAGTACCAATTCCTAGATAATGAGTTAACTAATCTAGTTACTACTCCTAATAATCTATAAAAAGTAAAAGTTTTTCCTGTTTAGAAGGGCTGGAGGTAAGATACTTAATGCATAATAAAGTCAGTATCATTATTCTCTGCTACAATGGCGAGAAATATATTGCAAGATGCTTTAATAGTATTTTAGCCCAGACCTATGACAAAATCGAGGTGATCATCGTTGATGATGGCTCGACCGATAATAGCAAAGAGCAAATTTTGTCCTATCAACCGTTATTAGCGGATAAAGGATATGAATTCAAATATATTTATCAGCAAAACCAAGGAATAGGTGGGGCTGTTAATACAGGATTGAAATGTTTTACTGGAGATTATTTTTGTCTAGTAGATATTGATGATTATATGATGCCAGAGGCTATTGAGAAAAAAGCAATATTTTTGAGCAATCATTCAGATTTTGATATTGTTAGAAACAATGGGTATTATGTGTATGAAAATAAGCTGGATCAGCCTATAAAACTATTTGTTACTTCCCAGCAGGAAAAAAATAATCAACATATTTTTGAGGATTTAGTAGCTGGGAGTACAAATAATTGGCCTGGAAGTTATTTAATACGAAGTGTTGCATTTTTAAAGCAAGTTCCGAATCGAGAAATATATATATCCCGTTTCGGTCAGAATTTGCAGATCTTGATGCTGGTAGCTTGCTATGGAAAGAGCGGTTTTATTGATGAGCCGTTACTAAAATATGTTAGACATCCTCAAGCTCATTCATGTGCTAGTACCTTGGAACGTCAGATGGAATTAACTGCTGGGTATGAGGATATTAGAAAAACAATAATCAGTACGATGGCGATCGATCAGAAATTTTATTGTGATATAGTAGATAAAGTTTTTGCGAAAGCGAGGTTACGCACTGCGTTTAAATATAAAGACTCAGAGATTCTTCAGAGACAATATAATATTTTAAGCGATATGAAAAGTTTAAATGGGTATGATCGATTGATTTTTTTTAGAGGTAAGTACCGATTCGTAGATGCATGTGTGCAAGCGATTCGTAAGGGGTTGGAAACTGCCAAGAAAATAGTCTATTCTAGATAAATATTAGCAGGCGAGGTTGAATATGAAAATATTACTTACACACATTTCCAATACATTTAATTATGGCAGTGCAATGATGGCTATCATATTGATACATGGTATTCATACCTCTATAAATGAAAAAGTGGAATTTTATATTGAGTCTTCCACAGAAGAAAACGTAAATCGCCTAATTGCTTCAACAGGTATAGACTCCATTTATGCTTATAATTATCCTATTGATGAACAATGGCAAAAATTATCTAAAATGGGGAAGATCATTCATCTAGTACCTAAAGTATTGCGATTTAAGGGGCAGTTTGATCAAATTATTAGAAAATTTGATGCTTGTATTATATTAGGTGGGGATGATTACTCTGAATACTATGGTACTAGTAGTTTAGCCATAGAACTCTCTAAGGTACACTATTTATCGAAGAAAATGAAGGTGATTTTGGCGGGACAAACAATGGGGCCATTTACATCATATCGTACCAACCTTGTGAAGTGGGGGCTACAACATTGTAAGGTTTACACGCGTGATGCCGATAGCTACCGGTATTTGCATGGGGAAATGGAAATGGAGAATGTAATTTTATCCAGTGATTTAGCTTTTTGTGAATTGCCAAAGCAAAGCAGTGCCATTGAGAAAAAAAGAGTTTTAGAACAATATCAATTGATTGGCGAAAGATATATTACCATTGTGCCTTCAGGGTTAATTAGTTCATATACTACAGCAACTGACAAATATTTACTTTCTTTTATGGATCTAATTAAGAAATTATGTAATGAGAAAGAAAAAGGGTATGAAAAAGTTGTATTATTAGCCCATGTATTTAATCGTAATATAACAGAGAATGATAGTTTTGTCATTGGGAAAATAATGAATTTATTAGATGATGAGACTAAAAAGCAGGTTATTGTTATTACCGACAAAATATTGCCATATGAAGCAAGAATGGTTTTGGGTAATGGATTGTTTACGATTACTGGCAGAATGCATGCTGCCGTGTCTACTTTTCAAATGCAAAAGCCAGCCCTGTCGTTGTCCTATAGTGTTAAATATGCGGGAGTTATTGGCAAAGGATTAGGGATGGAAGAGCTTATCATTGAGTCTGCTAATGATGAGTTGTGGACATCGGGACATTTCGCGGATCAGATTTTAGGAAAAGTAGAATATATGGTAAGCCACTATAATGAATTGCAAACTAAAATTAAAGAAAATACTAAGAATGCAGAACTTTTGGCTACTAAGCAAGTCACAAGTATTGTTAGTCAGCTGGAGGGAAAATCAACATGCCGGAAATCGTGACAGAGGTGGTTTTGCGGCAACAATGTACAGGTTGTAGTGCTTGTATGAATAGTTGTCCAGTTGATGCGATTGAGATGAATTATAATGCAGAAGGTTTTTTAGTTCCTCAAATTGCTGAAAAACTTTGCATCAAATGTAGTATTTGTTATAAAAAATGTCCTGTAGTACAGGTGCTGCCCAAAACTGAATCTGAATTAATAGACAATGCACCAACTTTTTATGGTGGTTGGAGTTTGAATGAGACGGTTGTAAAGGCCAGTTCATCAGGTGGTGTTTTCACTGAATTGGCTAGGTATGTACTAGAACAAAAAGGAAAAGTATATGGGGCAAGATGGATCAATAAGGGCATTGAGCACTGGGGCATTGATTCAATTGCTGATATTGGCATACTACAAGGCTCAAAATATTTGCAAAGTAAGATTGGTTTTACTTATCGGCAAATAAAAAATGATATTACTAGCGGGAAAAAAGTATTATTCGTAGGGACACCTTGCCAAGTTGCTGGACTTAATTCATATTTTCGGCATAAAAACTTGATTACAGCTGATTTAACATGTCATGGTGTGCCTTCCTACATTGTGTATAAAAAATATATTGAATTATTGGATCATCCTATTGAATGGGTCAATTTTCGCGATAAGACTACAGGGTGGAGTAATTACAGTATGAGTTTACACTTGAAAAATAATAGCGTAATTAAGTCACAATACAATTGGAAAAATCCGTTTTATATTGGATTTTTAAAAGATATATATCTTAATTCCTGTTGTTATCAATGTTCATTTTCTTGTTTACCTCGTACTGGTGATATCACATTAGGGGATTTTTGGGGAGTACCTGCTCATTTGAGCAACCACGACCGTGGAACATCAGTAATAATAGCCAATAACCTTAAGGGATATCAGTTGCTACAAGAATTGATTAGCAAAAAACAAGTGTATTTGGAAGAGGTTAATAAAGAACAGGCGACACTGAGTAATCCGCGCTTAGTGAAAGGACAGCTAAGAATTCCAGTTGAGCGAGAAAAGATATTGTCCCATCTTGATCAATATGGTTTTAAAGACATACAGGAAAAATATATTTCGTTACCAAGTAATAAGTATATATTGAAGTTTTATTTAAAGAAATTTATAAAAAAGTATTTAAAATCATGATGTTGACGATAGTACAAAAGCTACTTAGTGTTAATTTTTATTAGAAAGGAAAGGCATTCAATAAAATAAATAATAATCGTTTAGTATTTATCCGCAATCCCTATATGACTCAGAGTGATAAAATATATTTGTGGGTAGCTATTTTTAATGATATATGTTTTAAATGGGTACATCAATCACGCCAAATATTTCGTAAAATAATTGTATGGTTAAGGAAGTAGTATGGAAAATGAATCAAGAATAAAAAAATCACTAAGAAATATAGCTTTTGGTTTAGGTGGGCAACTACTCTCGGTTCTTCTTAGTTTTGCTTGTCGCACACTATTTATTAGCTTATTAGGTACGGCATATCTAGGTGTGAGTGGGTTATTTAGTAATATCCTTTCTGTATTGTCTTTAGCAGAATTAGGGGTAGGTAGTGCCATAACTTATAGTATGTACAGACCTTTAGCGGAAAAAGACAACAAGCAACTACATTCCTTAATGCATTTATATGCTTCTATTTATCGAGTTATTGGTTGTATAGTCGCGGTACTTGGATTGCTTCTTATTCCTTTTCTCGACAATATTGTTAAAGAACATCCCAATATCGATCATTTAGAAATCATATATGTAATGTTTTTGGCAAATTCAGTGGTATCTTATTTCTTTGCTTATAAAGCCACTATTATTATAGCCGATCAGAAAAAATATATTACTGCGATATATGAATATGGATTTAATATACTACAATATGTTGTCCAAATGGGTGTTTTATTCTGTACTCGTAATTTTTTACTATATTTATTCGTGCAGATTCTTTGTAGCTTCTTTTATAATTATTTTATTTCTAAACAAGCAGATAAGTTATATCCTTTTTTAAAACAGAACAAACCAGAAAAACTGGATCCTGCGACTAAGAAAACAATTTATAAAAACATTGGGGCGATGGTTGCCCATAAAATCGGTGGAGTAGTACGAATTTCTACCGATAATATTTTAATCTCGATGTATGTAGGCGTTTATTGGGTTGGTTTATATTCAAATTATAGTTTGATTATTGATATTGTAGATAAGTTTTTAGGACAGATTTTTTCAGCGGTCAGCGCTAGTATTGGTAATTTAAATGCACAGGAGAGTAAGGAGAAATCTTATCAGGTATTTACCACTGCGTATTTTATAAATTTTTGGTTATATGGTCTATCTACAGTTTGTTTTTTTGTATTATTTCGTCCATTTATTACGATATGGATAGGAAGTCAATATACAATGGCCGATTCCGTTATTTTAATTATTGTGATGAATTTTTATGTTGTGGGAATGCGCAAGATGGTTTTAGCTTATAGAGATAGTTTGGGACTCTTTTGGAATGACAGGTATAAACCGGTATTTGAAGCAACGATCAATTTAGGGGCATCTTTATTTTTAGTGCAAAAAATAGGAATTACTGGAGTGTTTTGGGGAACGTTCATTAGTTTTATGACAACTTGTTTTTGGATTGAACCATATATATTATATAAGCATGGATTTAAGAAAAAGGTTTGGATACATTTTGCAAAGTATGTAATATATGCTGGAATTACTTGTTTAGCTGTATTTCTGACTCAATTAGCATGCTCAATTTTTACAACATATACTTTGAGTAATTTTGTTGGCAGAGCGATTTTTTGCCTATTGATACCAAATATAATATTTGCTGTTTTATTTTTTAAAACGAAAGAGTTTAAAAATCTCTATTCCATAGTAAGTAACGTTATAACAAGCCTTTATAACAGGCGTAATAAAACAGTGACCAAAATATGAGGAGTAATTATTCAAAAAATATTATACAGTGATAGGGGGGGAAGTATGCAAGACAGCATTACCGTTGTAATTCCTTTATATAATAAAGTTAATGATATAAAAAAAGCGATAGATTCTGTATTCGCTCAGACGAAACAGCCATTAGAAATCATTGTGATTGATGATGGATCAACCGATGGAGGAGCTGGGGTAGTAGCAGCAATTGAAGATACACGTCTACACTTGATTTGTCAAAGGAATGCCGGTGTTTCTGTTGCCAGGAATAAAGGAATTAAGGAGGCTAAAGGGAACTTAATTGCCTTTTTAGATGCGGATGATGAATGGAAACCTAGTTTTTTAGAGCGTATATTAACTCTACGTGTAAAGTTTCCAAAGGCAGGATTATATGCAACATCCTATCAATTAAAATATACAGAAGAAATGGTAATTCCTAATTCAGTACCCTCCTTACCACGACATCCATGGCAAGGAATTATTTCAGATTATTTTGAAATAGCGATTGGTGCTTATCCAGTTTGGTCATCGGCCGTTACCATTCCTAAGAGTATTTTTTATGATGTTGGCTTTTTTCCAGAAGGTGAACGACTGGGAGAAGATCAGGATATGTGGGTACGAATTGCTCTTCAATATGATATTGCCTATACGACGGAGGTTTGTGCGATATACCATCTTGATGCAGATAATAGGGCTTGTAAGGTCAATCTTTTACTAGACTTACCGTTCATCAGACGATTAGAAGAAAAAATCAATCAAGGTTTGATTGCTGATAAATATATAAATAGTGCTAGAAAATATATCGTTTATCATCAATTACGTATAGCTGAGAATTATATAAAACGAAAAGAAAGAGTAGCGGCTTTGAAACAGATGTTGCATCTTAAATATGTAGTTGGTGGAGGAGTATATGTTTTTCAATTTTGGCTTAAATTGTGGATTATATTGATTTTTCCTTCTAGTATTGTAAAGGGGCTTCAAAGATTAAAAACATATGGATAGGAGGAAATAAAGATGAGGATTGCTTTTTTAGCTGCTGCAACGATTCATAGTGTTCGATGGGTTAACGCTCTTGCCGAACGTGGGCATGAAGTACATTTAATTACAATGCATGCAGGAAAAGAAAATTTAGATAAAAGAATTATTTTACATAAACTCAAGTTTTCTGCTCCAATCGGATATTATTTGAATGTAATTGCTTTAAAAAATATATTAAAAAAAATCAAACCTGATTTACTAAATACACATTATGCGAGTGGGTACGGAACATTAGCTCGGTTATCTGGTTTTAGTCCATATTTATTATCTGTTTGGGGTAGCGATGTATATCTCTTTCCTTATCACTCGAAATGGAACTTTAGTACTCTTGTGAAAAATCTAAAAGCAGCTGATAAAATTGCATCTACTAGCGAAGCGATGAAATTGCAAACCGAATCTTTATATCAGCCGAATAAAGAAATCGCCATCACTCCTTTTGGCGTTGATTGTGATAAATTTCAACCAGATCCACAGCGCGTTTCCAAGAAACTGCGGATTGGTACGATTAAAACGATGTCACAGACATATGGGATATCTTATTTAATGGAAGCGTTTGCGATTGCAAGAGATCATGGCTTACAAGATGCAGAACTTATTTTAGTTGGTGATGGTCATCAAATGGGGGAATTAAAAGAACTTGCCCAAAAACTAAGAATTGAGGATAGTGTTCAATTTATTGGAGCCATTCCGCATGACGAAGTTCCGAAATGGTTAAATACATTTGATATTTTTATTGCTTTAAGTAATAGTGAAAGTTTTGGGGTTGCGATTATTGAGGCATCTGCTTGTGCAGTTCCTGTGATTGTATCAAATGTAGGCGGGTTGCCCGAAGTGGTTGTACAAGGAGAGACTGGTTATATTGTACCACCCCGAAACCCGCAAGCTGCTGCTGAGAGTATCATAGAGCTGGCATCTAATCATCAATTGCGGCAAAAAATGGGGGATAAGGGAAGACAGTTTGTATTGAAGAATTATGAATGGGAAGAAAATGTAGATCGTATGGAATTGTTATACCAAGATGTATTGAAAGAATATAGAAATTAACAAATAAAGAAAAAACAACAGTATGGATAGAGGTGATGGAAAATATGGCGAAATTAACTATATATTTATGTGCATTACAATTAGCAGCTATATATTCTACAAATTTACCATTGCCTATCTTTGGTTCTTCTATTGCATTAGTTGGAGTTCTGTTGTGTATGGCTTGGGGAATCAATTTGATTTTTTCTCAAAGTGTTAGAAGAGTTCATCTGGTTCATATTCTGATATTATGTTTTTTTGCGTGGTCATCTCTTACTTTTTTGTGGAGTGAAGATCGTGCAGCAACCTTTGCATATAGTATCAGTTATATCCGATATTTTATACTGATATATATTTTTTGGGATATAATTGATACACATGAGAAACTAATTCTTTGTATGAAGGGTAGTATCGTTGGTGCAAGTTTTGCTATTTTATCTCAACTTTTCAGTTATGCAATTGGTTCAGATATTGGGGGGGGACGGTATTCTGCAGCCGATTTTGATCCTAACTATTATGGCGTATTACTAGCGACGGCGATTCCTATCGCATGGTACTTATCAATCGTTGCCAAAAGCCGTTTGATGATAATGTTTTATATTTTATTTATTCCCATGGCAATCGTTGGTGGAGGAATTCTTAGTGGTTCGAGAACAGGTTTTTTATTGACAAGTTTAGCGTCATTGTATCCGGTATGGACTTTTATAAGTCGAAGTCGGAATGTCCGAGACTTAGTGTTGAGTAAATTTAAAGTAGCTCTTATATGTATGCTGTTGCTCATTGCGACGGGGGGGTTCGTTCAGTTAATTTCGATGGGTGCATTTGACCGTATTGCAACATTATGGGATGGTAGTGCGAATACCACTAGTCTTGGTAATAGAACATATTTATGGGGAGATGCTTTAGAACGAATCAGTGAAAATTTTTTTGGTGGCATTGGTGCTGGTAGTTTTAAATCAACTAGTTATATAGCCTCTGAAGAATTAAGAGCACATAATACTTATCTCTCGGTGCTTGTCGAAACTGGCAGTATTGGTTTTATGTTTTTAATACTAATTCTCTCTATTGTATATTGGAAGGCATACCAAGAACGTGATCGTGCTTATCGTGCTTGTTGGGCAACTATGTTAAGCGTTTTATATATCGGAATTTTTACTCTGACTTGGGAGGCAAGGCCTTATATGTGGCTAATTATGACGATGCCTCTGATTAATTCAAGCAATCAAACTGAGCAAAATCAGAGTAACGTAGCGGAGGAATACAGTGATGTGTGATACAAAACGAAAAATACGAGTTTTACACTATTTTACTGGAGGCGATATCGTTGGTGGGGAAGAAACACTTGCTGGGAGCATTGCAAAAAGATGGAAAAAGCATGATGTAGAACCTGTCATTTTATATGCTAAACGTGGAAAGATGTGGAAGTATTTTCAAGAAGCAGGCATTCCTTTAGTTGAATGTGAAATTGGTGGGTGGCTTGATTGGGGTGCGCTAACGCGTATTGAAAAAATTGTGAAAGAATACAAAGTGGATATCATCCAAACGCATGGTCCTGGGTTTTCAGAGATCATTTTTGGTATGGTCGCGAGAAAATTATCGGTACCCTGGGTTGCAACACGACCGAATATCATGTCGTTATTATTTGGTAGAAGTAAAAGTAGGCAACTTATATATCGAGTAATTGACCATTGCTCTTTAAAAGCTGCTAAGCGTATTGTTTGTTTGAGTGAAATCGGGGTGCAAGGTGCAAGGCAATTATCATGGGTCCCTAAGAAAAAAACTGCTATTATTTTTAATGGCGTTGATATAGAGAAGTTTCAGTCTGTAGCTACTAATGAGGTACAGGAAAAAGATACGATCAACATCGCAATGGTTGGTGCATTAAAACCTATCAAAGGTTGGTTTGATTTTATTGATGTCATTAAGCAACTACAAAGCGAAGCAATACAAGTCAAAGCAACGATTGTCGGTGATGGTCCGCTCAAAGCGGAAATACTTGAGAAAATCAATAAACTTGGTTTAACTGGGGTTATTGAGCTTGTTGGTTGGCGAGATGATATCAATGCGATTTTACCTACTATGGATATCTTTTTATTTACTTCCTATTCAGAGGGAATGGCGGTCTCGATTTTGGAAGCCATGGCCTCTGGGCTACCAGTTGTTTGCACGGATGTTGGTGCTGCACGTGATCAAGTGCTTTCAGGGAAAAATGGATATGTTGTGGCTGCGGGCGATGTGACAGATATGGTAGCAAAATGTAGCGCATTAATTCGTTCCTCCCAATTGCGAAAGCAACTAGGGCAGGCTTCACGCGAAATTGCGGTCAAGCAATTTTCTGAAGAAATCATGGTGAGTGAGTATGCAACGTTGTATAATACAATTCTAAGTGAAAAAAACAATTAATATTATGAGGTGGTAATGAAATGAATGTTACGGTAATAGGAACAGGTTATGTTGGACTCGTAGCGGCTTGTTGTTTAGCGAATTCTGGACATCAAGTGATAGCGGTTGAAAAAAATGAAAATATACTAAATATTCTACGGAGTGGTAATATACCAATTTATGAAGAGGGTTTAAGTGAAATATTCCAATCCTCTATAGAAAGTGGGTTGCTAACATGTTCGAATGATTTAGAAGGATCTATTTCGGAAGCTTCCGTAGTGATTGTCGCAGTAGGGACACCATCATTGCCTGATGGTCGTGTAGATTTGATCCAGGTTAACAATGTAATTTCGTCTATTTGTCGGTATGCTAATAAGCCGCTTACGGTAGTGATGAAAAGTACAGTGCCACCAGGGACAGGCAAATATCTGATGAATCGATATTGTAGTAAAGCGAAAGCTGCTATTTCGTATGTATCCAATCCAGAGTTTTTACGTGAGGGAAAAGCCGTTTATGATTGGTATAATCCAGACCGCATCGTCATTGGTGGTAGTGATGCAGAAGGTACGGAAAGAGTAATGAGCCTATATGCTGATATTACTGCACCTAAACTATGCTTGGAAGTAACAGATGCTGAAATGGTCAAATATGCATCCAATGCCTTTTTAGCTACCAAAATTTCATTTATTAATGAAATTGCAAATCTGTGTGAACGCGTTGGTGCGGATGTCACTTCTGTTTCATCAGCAGTGGGGATGGATCAACGAATTGGTGGTAGTTTTCTGCAGGCTGGCCTAGGGTATGGTGGATCGTGCTTTCCAAAGGATACAAAAGGGCTGGATTATATCTCAGTATTTAACGGGTATAATTTTACGCTATTAAAAGGCGTTATTGAAGTAAATGCTAACCAACGTATATTAGCGGTACGCAAAATCATTGGATTATTAGATGGCGTAGTTGACAAAAACATTGCGGTACTTGGTCTTGCCTTTAAGCCAGGAACCGATGATATTCGCGAAGCTCCTGCCATTGATATTATTACGCATTTAATCAACGAAGGGGCAAAGGTAAACGCATACGATCCAAACCACAAAGCAAGGGAAAATTCTCAAAAAGTATGTCCAAGTGATGTTGCATTTTTTGAAGATCCATATCAGGCTTGCCAAGGATGCGTTGCTGTATTATTGGTGACAGAATGGAAAGAAATTGTAAATTTAGACTGGGTAAAAATCAATAAAGATATGAAAGCCCCTTATCTATTATTTGATGGTCGTAATATACTCGACAAGGTAGAGATGAAAAAACACGGATATCTTTATAGCGGCATAGGTAGATAGAGAGTAGGTGAAAAAATAGTATGGATGTTTCAGTCGTAATTCCATTACGTAATGAAGAAAAATATATTGATAAGTGCATTGCCTCGCTATTGGCCCAAGATTATCCAAAGCAAAATGTAGAGTTTTTATTAGTTGATGGAAGATCAGAAGATGCTACCACTACGATTATTAAAACCTATACAGATAAATATCCATTTATTCATCTGTTAGATAATCCCGGTAGAATTGCACCAACGGCGATGAATATTGGCATAAAGGCGGCCAAAGGCGAAATCATCGTTAGAATGGATGCACATGCTGAGTATGCAACCGATTATATTTCTAAATGTGTAGAGTGGTCACAAAAAACAGGTGCAGAAAATGTTGGTGGTCCTATGCGCGCTGTTGGTATGGGATATATAGGAAAAGCTATCGAGTTTATCCATCATTCCCCGTTTGGACTTGGTGGAGGAAAGTTTCATGACGAAAATTTTTCGGGTCATGTCGATACCGTTTATTTGGGTGCATTTAAGAAAGAGATATTTAACAAAGTTGGCATGTATGATGAACGCCTAGTGCGCAATCAAGATATTGAATTAAACTCACGAATACGGGCGCAAGGTGGTACTTGTTTTCTTACTCCTGAGATTCGTTCGCTGTATTACAATCGTCCAACATTGAAGGCTCTTTGGCAACAAAACTATAAAAATGGATTGTGGAATATTTATACCTTTCAAGTTACGGGAAGTGCACTTTCCCTTCGGCATTTTGTGCCTCTTCTTTTTGTGGTTGGTTTACTATCGACTGCATTATTAGCCATCATGGGACAGCTTTTGGCGAATAATGAGATACTCTCGATGATTGGCAAAGGTATGTTTATGCTTTGCGCTGGATCGTATTTGCTGACAGCCATTTACTTTTCATTGAAAATTTCCATACAAAAAGGTTGGCAATATTTTGCAATTTTGCCTGTAGTATTTTTTGTTTTACATTTTAGTTATGGATTAGGGTCGCTAGAAGGATTGACGACTGTGAAAAAATGGGTTGCAGATAATGGCGTGAAACGTGCTTAATGAATAAAAATATTAGTATTTGTAGAAGCAAAGGAAGTGTCTGGTATGAGTCAAAGATTTTTATTTTATAAAGGACGTGTCGCGCTTTATGCGTTGCTGAAAGCATTTGGTATTTCGTCAGGTCATAGGGTGTTAGTTCCAGGTTATACATGCATTGTGGTACCATTAGCGGTTCGCTATTTAGGAGCGATACCAGAATATACGGATATTCAAATGCAAAGTTATAATGCTACGTTAGAAAACTATAAAGAGGCTTTTGCCAGAATAGAAAGCCAAGGAAATGCTCACACACTGAAAGCCGTACTTGTCCAACATACTTATGGTAACCCCAATAAGGACATTGCTAGTATCGTTTCATGGGCTCAGCAAAAAGGGTTAGTGGTGCTTGAGGATTGTGCTCATGTAAATGGCATTGTGATAAATGGAAAGGCCGCGGGGAATTTTGGGGACGGATCCTTTTTTTCGACGCAATGGAGCAAACCGTTTACTACGGGGCTCGGTGGTATCGCCCAGCTTAACCGTGAGACTGATGAAAAGGTACGCGATGCATTAGTTCAATTAGCTCAGTCAGCGGAGGCGCCGGGGACTATTGAATCTTGCGTTTTAGCCTTACAATTACTTGCTCATAAAGTATTTTTGAAACCGAGTTTATATTGGTTTGCGATCAATACACATCGGGCATTGTCTAAGGCTGGGATCTTTGTTGGATCAAGTACCACTGCAGAGTTAAATGGTGAAATGCCGCAAGATTATTTTAAAAAAATGGGCGGTCTACAGATATGGTTGCTGGCAAAACGGTCGGCCAATATGGAACAGGTGAACCGCAATCGTAAACGGTTAGTAGAAGAGTATGATAAACTTCTGAACGAAAAGGGATTCTCTACTTTCAAACGTGAGAGTGGTGCCGTATTAATACGCTATCCGGTGCGAGTGGAGGATAAAAAGCTGTGCTTAGAAGATGCGAAAGAACAGAAGATCGAGCTTGGCGATTGGTTTGATTCTCCATTACATCCTGCCGGTAGTAACGTGGAAGATCTAAATTGGGATGATCACCTTTGTCCGAATGCGGTCACTCTAGCCTGTGATACGATCAATTTGCCCGTCCATAATGGCGTGGATGTACTGGAAGCTAGACGGATTGTTGCTTTTATCAGTAAGTATATAAAAAAAACAACACTTGAGTCATAAAAACAGGAGATGAGTAGGAGGGATGAGCAAGATGCTAAGAATGAAACACTATGTGTTGCTTGCGGTAGCAGTACTAATGATCACTACTGGGGTTGCATGTGGAAGTGTTCAACAGACTACTACAAGTGTGAACCAAAATAGTCTATTAGCACAGGCAAATCCGGCTAATGCTGCGATTACAGCTACCGATGTCAAAGCGTTTGGTGCGGTAGGTGATGGGGTAACGGATGATAGTGCAGCGATACAACGTGCGATTAATTCAGCGGCTTGTATTCGTTTTTCGCCAGGGACATATAAAGTGAATCAACCATTGACTCTAAGGTCGAACAGAACTATTTTAGGAAATGGTGCAGTGATTGCTATGGATTCGCAGGCGAAAGCTACTCATGTTTTTTATGTCAGAAATATAAGTAATGTCACAATTGAAGATTTGAATATCATAGGTGGACCGTTAGATAAGCTTGGTGCTTATGGTAACGCAAGCAATAACTATATATATGCTATTCAGTTTGAGGCGGCTCATGATATTACGTTAAAAAATGTATATGGTAAATGTTTGGATTATTTTCTAAAGTTAGACCAAGATGTTTATAATGTCAACGTAACGAATGCTCGGTGTGAGTTGGTGGTCATGCCTATATATATAGGAAGGCATTCTCATGATATTACAATAACCGACTGTAATTTTAATCAACCAGATAAAAATAACTATACTATTGATCATCGCAATCATCCATTTTATATATTAAATGCTCATGATATCACATTACAAAACATACATGTCTCAGGAGGCCAAGGTTTTGCCATTCATGTAGATAGTAGCGGATATAGCGCATATGCAGATAAGCTTACCTATAATCTAAAAGTATCGAATATGGTGATTGAAGATAGCTGGGGCGAACCAATATGGTTAAATAGCGCTGAAAATGTGGTGATTGATGGTTTGATTTTCAACAATAAGCTAAATAGCGGACGCCAAGTCCCTCATATTACCATCAACAACAGTAAAAATATCACGCTGTCAAATGCACAATTTAGTGGTGGTAATTGGACAACCAATGGTGCTCCTATCGTTTCGGTGAACACAACAGAAGGAGTAATATTTAAGGATGTGTTTCTAAATGGTGAATCAATTAATTTTTAATGATTCTAGTATAGAGGATGGAACTTATGGAAAAAAGATATTTTGAATTAGATTCATTAAGAGGACTCGCAGCATTATCCGTTGTCTTTTCGCATTATTTTATCTTATTTCCTCAAATAGAAGCTACTCTTAGTAGTAAGTATAGTTCTTTCTGGACAGAGATATACACATTTTCGCCATTTCATATTTTTTGGGCGGGGCATGAGGCAGTTATACTTTTCTTTGTATTAAGTGGTTTTGTTTTATCATTACCTTATTATAAACACCAGGATATAGCTTATTTTTCATTTATAATTAAACGAATATGCCGTGTATATATCCCTTACCTTATTGTGCTTATATTCTGCGTTTTTATTAAAATAAATTTTATAAATCTTGATTTTCAAGGCTTAAGTTTATGGGCTAATGCATATAAAAGTTCAGGTTTACCAAGTGTTAGTATTATTGAACATCTTACTCTTGTCAATACGATACGCTATCAATATATTAATCCGGTTATATGGTCGTTGGTACATGAAATGCGCATATCATTGATTTTCCCATTTGTAATGCTTTTTGTGAGGAAATGGAATTGGAAAGTGAGTTTATGTATAGCAATGACGTTATCAGTCGTAGCTTTGTTGAATATTGCAGGAGCTAATAAGATCGTGCAATATAATTTAGAAGCAAGGAGCTATTTATTATCACTGCATTATGTTCTATTTTTTGTCATAGGTGCACTACTTGCTAAATATAGACAAAAGTTAGTTGATATTGTTGATAATTTACAATATAAGACGAAGATTATCTTGCTTTGTTCTAGTATTTTCTTATATGCAATAAAATGGATTTTATTTGGTCTACTTAGACAACCCATATTGCTTAAATTTGATACTCCATATGATTATTTCACTGCCATTGGTGTTGCGATCATTATTATTCTCTCCTTATCCTCTAATTTAATGTCGAAAATATTAAAATCAAAAGCAGTGAATTTTTTAGGAAAAATATCTTATAGCCTGTATTTAATTCATTTTATTACCTTATTTTTATTTTTAAATTTCCTATATGGAATCATTCCCATGTGGCTATTATTAAGTTTACATTTGATTAGTACTCTGCTTTTATCTAATATTAGTTATAATTTTATTGAAGTACCTTCTATAAAACTAGGAAGAATGCTAATTGAAAAAATAATTCCACAAAAAAATATATTGCAAAATATTGAAATAAAGAAATAAGTATTTAAAAAGGAGTAATTCTAATGAATAAATTTATGCCATTTGCTTTACCTGATATTGGTGAAGAAGAAATTAACGAAGTTGTCAATTCATTACGGTCTGGTTGGCTGACTACTGGTGCTAAGACCAAACAATTTGAGAGTGATTTTGCCGAGTTTATTGGTGGCGGTGTACAAGCTATGGCGGTTAATTCTGCAACGGCTGGACTGCACTTGGCATTAGAAGCGATCGGCATTGGACCTGGCGATGAAGTCATCACGACTCCTTATACGTTTACATCCACGGCAGAAGTCATACGTTATCTGGGAGCCAATCCTGTATTTGTGGATATTGATCCTGAGACGTTTAATATTGATGTCAATAAAATTCCTGCTGCGATTACTTCTCGTACGAAAGCCATTATGCCTGTGCATGTTGCGGGATTACCTTGTAATATGAAGTCTATATTAGAACTGGCCAAGCAGCATGGATTAAAAGTCGTCGAAGATGCTGCGCATGCCTTGCCAGCTGTATATGATGGTAATTTGATAGGATCGCTAGGAAGCGATGTAACGGTATTTAGTTTTTATGCAACGAAGACCATTACGACAGGGGAAGGCGGTATGATTGTAACGCGAGATGCAGCGATCGCTGAGCGGTGCCGTATTATGCGTCTACATGGTATTAATCGAGATGCGTTTGATCGTTATACTTCAGAAAAACCAAGTTGGTATTATGAAATTGTTGCTCCAGGTTATAAATACAATATGACAGATATTGCAGCTTCCATAGGCATTCACCAGCTAAAAAAAGCATGGTCTTTCCAGAAAAAACGAGAAAAAATGGCCAAACGATATGATGAGGCATTACAAGATTGCCCGATTATCTTTCCGACGAAAGCACAGGAAAATCATACACATGCATGGCACTTATATACAATGAGATTACATGAGTCAGCAACAATTGCTCGGGATCAATTTATTCAAGAAATGTCTCAGCTGGGAATTGGAACGAGTGTGCACTTCATACCTCTTCACCTGCATCCTTATTGGCGTGAAACCTATAAATTGAGTCCGGAAGATTTCCCATGTGCTTTTGCAGCATATAAGCAAGAAGTGAGTTTACCGCTTTATACGAAGATGACAGAAGAAGAGCAAGAAAGAGTGATTCGTAGCGTACGACAAATATTATTGAAGGGAAAATAACAATGCTAGCAAAAAGAATTTTTGATTTAGTGTTTACCATTCCCGGATTCCTATTACTATTACCAGTTTTTATTGGTATTTCCTTATGGATCAAGCTTGACGATTATGGACCGGTTTTTTTTCGACAAGAACGTGTAGGAAAGTATGGAAAAGTATTTCGTATTTATAAATTTCGCACGATGGTAATGAATGCAGAAAAACTAGGAAAGCAGATCACGGTTGGCCAGGATAGCCGCATTACAAAATCTGGTAATTTCTTACGAGCTTACAAACTTGATGAATTACCACAATTATTGAATGTAATAATTGGCGATATGAGCTTGGTGGGGCCAAGGCCAGAAGTACCTAGGTATGTAGCACTATATCCTGCTGATGTAAGGGAAAAAGTATTGTCAGTGCCACCAGGACTTACTGATTACTCTTCAATAGAATACAAGGATGAAAATACGCTACTGGGGTCTGTAGAAGATCCAGAGCGTGTATATATTGAAGAAATCCTACCAATAAAGCTGGCATATTGTGTTCGCTATGTAGAGGAACGAAGTATTATGGTAGACTTTCAGCTGATTTTCAAAACGTTATTCGCAATTGCAGGTTAAAACAGTTGCAAGGATGCTAATAACGAATCATTGCGAATGATTTAAAACGTTGATGAGGGAACAAGGAGGTTCTAGCGTGAAACATAATGGTGATATCAGTGCCCCCATATATCATTATTCAGCATTTGGTATTCGAATTGATTCAGAAATTTTATTACCAGAGTTGTCTGTAGTTCCAGAAACTGCTACTGCAGATGTGATCATTCGTTATGGTGATCTGACGAATACAGATGATTCTATGTGCAATTACAACGATTGGAAAGCTGGAAATTTTCTATTTAAGGTGGATGATGTGCCTGCTTTTTGCATAATGAATGGAAAGCAGATTGTTGTACAACCTTTTCAAGATAGTGCAGCAGTGCTTCCTGAACTGTTAGGAACGGTAATGGGTGCGCTGTTAATGCAACGAAACATGTTACCTGTACATGGCAGTATGATCATAATGAACGGCTTTGCTATTATTTTTACTGGCGAATCGGGTGCCGGTAAGTCGACCACAGCGGCGGCACTACGCAAACGAGGATATACGCTTATGTCTGACGACCTTTCCGCAATGACCTGCGACTGCGATGGTATATTCTGGGGTCAACCTGGCTATATGCAACAAAGATTAGGTGAAGATACGACGGAACTATTAGATATTGATACAAGTGGATTGGAGAAGGTTTTTGAATTTAGGAATAAGTATGTAGTGCCTGTAAGCGTTGATTTTGACCTAAAGCCCATTCCGATTGGGGCTATTTATGAAATAGTGAAAGCTCCTTGTGAAGAGATTATCATAGAAAATTTACAAGGGATCGAAAAACTTAAAACGCTTATGAATAATACGTATCAGCCTTTATTGGTTAGCCTTTTTGATGCCAAAGAAAAGCATTTAAAACAATGCTTACAGTTATCTAAGCAAATCCCTATTTTTCGTCTAAGCAGACCAGAGGCGAAAATGTCAATTGATCAGCAGATCGAAGCGATCATACAACTGTGTAAAAACTTGGGTTCTCCTGTAAAAGAGGGGTGATTTCATTGCAGAATACTGCAGACAAAATTCATAATAGGTTATCACCAGAACTGCAATTATTATTATTGTGTTCTAAATTTCAAGTACAAGAGAAAGAGCAAAAGACGATTGAACGACTCGTAGTGGGCCCTATAGAATGGAATCTATTTTTACGTCTAGTATTACAACATCGTGTTTTTCCACTCGTATATCGCTATTTGAATTGTCATAAAGACCTTGCAGTTCCCGAGCATGTGAGATTGTCTTTGCGGCAAGTTTGTAAAGAAAATATCAGCAAAACATTGTGTATGACAGCCGAACTGATGAAATTATTGCGCGCAATGGAAGGGCAAGGTATACCTGTACTAGTTATGAAAGGCATTCCCCTTGCTTACTATTTATATAAAGATATTACTCTTAGACCATCTAGTGATCTAGATATTTTGGTAAGCCCAGAAAATGTAAATAAAGCTTGGAAGATCATTGAAGAATATAACTATGCACCGGTTCACCCAGTCACTCATACAACATCAAGTCAGCTTGATAAGTGGATGGAGGCCAATCAGCATCTTGCTTTTTGGCACGATGGGCAAGAAACATATTTGGAAGTTCACTGGCGACTTAGTTATTATGGTTGGGATACATTACTTACCTCAGGCACTGGTATAGGAGAAATACAAGTAGCGGGACAAGCTATGCAGGTTATGGAAAAAGAAGTATTGATTTTATATCTGATATTACATGGTGCTTTTCATGCATGGGCACAATTGCGCTGGTTACAAGATATTGATAATTTAGTGAGGAAAAATGAATTTTCTTGGGATGTTTTGTATCAATTAGCAGAGCAGATGCATGTTCGGCATATTTTAAATCAATCCATTTATTTAATCGAAGAACTTTGGGAAACTCATATTCCTGAGTCTGTATGGGAAAAAGTAATGCATGATAAAAAAGCGTTACGGCTATCAGATATGGTAATGCCCTTTATTTGTGATCATGACCATTACCAGAAAACCAACAGACAAGTAGCAAGTTTATTTTTGCAACAAAAAAAATATTTATTTTGTTTGCAGCCAAGTTGGCGAGAAAAGTTGATTTTCATATGGAGATGTTTTTTACCGGCAAAAGAAGATCACGAACTTATCGTTTTTCCTAGAAAACTTTATTTTATGTATTATATTCTATCACCATTAACATCTATTGGACGGCGGATACGTAATTTTTCACGGCGTGCTAAACTTCATTAAAAAAATGAGAAAAAGATAGAAAAAATGAGAAAAAGATAGAAAAAAATAGAAAAAATAGAAAAATTTTCTTGTAAAGTGTAGAAATATGTGTTATCTTAAAATCAGCAAATAGAGTTCTTTTCACGAAGTAATAAGTGATTTTATAAAAAGGGGTTTATGATATGACAGAGCAAGCAAAAATTAATCTGAAGAGCATTGTGAGTCACGCTAACGGGTTTGTAGCTGCCGATATGGATGGCGAAAAAGTTATGCTAAATATTGAAAAAGGTAATTATTATGGACTCGATGGGATTGGATCTTGTATATGGGAATTGATTGAAAAACCTTGTACAGTCCAACAAGTGGTATCTTCTTTGTTACAAGAGTATGATGTCGAAGAAGAACAATGTCAGAATGAAGTTCTCATATTCGTAAGAGAACTTCATTCCCAAGGACTTGTTGTGATTGATTAGGAAAATAGAAAAATTTTTACGCTTGTCATGGCGAGAGCAGTGCTTATTCTTAGAAGTCTATATTTTGACAGGACTTGTACGATTAGCGATTTTGGTCATACCATTTAAATATTTATCAAAAATACTAGGAAAATCGATGCAGGAGTCATCAACGACCGAATGTGATGAAAAACTTGCTATGGCCCTTAAGGTTGGTTGGATTGTTGAAACTGTGAGCCATCGTACACTATGGGATAGTAAATGTCTGGTGCAAGCAACCGTAGGAAAAATATTACTGAGGCAATATGGCATTGCTAATACTCTTTATTTAGGACTTGCCAAACGTGAGGGAAAACTAATTGCTCACGCCTGGCTCAGATGTGGAGAAAGAATCATAACGGGTGGGGTAGTCAACAGTTATACTGTTGTGAATAAATTTGCGGATCATGTAGATTAATGAAAGGAGGTGATTCAATGAATAACGCAAAAAAAACTTGGAGCCAACCTAGTGTTTCTGCAGTTGATGTCAAAATGACCATGGACTACACTTATAATAAGAGTGGTACTGGTCATGACAGTATCCAACCAGCAAATCCACTGCAATCAACAATCATGGGTAGTGGTAGTGATGTTACTATGCATTTCAGTGGTTACACCACTTCAGTAACTGTTTCAGGCGGTAACTAATCACAAGAAAAATGCTTGCTAGCATAATATGCTAGCAAGCATTTTCTTAACAATATAGTAGGGGCGTAGTAATTTTAAGGTGGTGATACAAAAATGAGTGCCATTTGCGGTATTTATTATTATGATGATCGTACCATTGCTCCTGATGTAAGTGAAGCGATGATGAGAAGGTTGAAAACAAATCATATTGATGCTTCTGGTAAATGGGAGGATGGACCACTATTTTTGGGATGTCATGCTCAACATATCACCCCAGAGTCATTAACAGAAGTATTGCCTTATCATGATGAGGCAGCAGGGTTAACCATTACAGCAGATGTGATTCTTGATAATCGGATAGAACTATTCCAAAACATAAATATTGATCATTCCAGACGTAGCAGCATGCCGGATAGCGTATTGATCTTAAAAGCATACCAAAAATGGGGGCAAGATTGTCTGAAGTATCTTGTCGGCGATTTTGCTTTTGTTATCTGGGATGAAAACCGGCGTGAATTGTTTTGTGCTGTTGACCATACAGGTTCAAGGACTTTTTACTACTATCAGTCCAAGGAGTTTTTTGCTTTTTCCACGCTAATCAAGCCATTATTTGCATTGCCGGAAATTGGTAGAAAGCATAATGAGACTTGGTTTGCTGATTTTTTGGCGATTCCATCAGTTCAGAATCACTTAGATGCCGAACTGACTACATATCAAGATATATATATGTTAGTGGCAGGGACAAAGCTCACGGTACGTCCTAATAGTTTGAAAAAGGAAAGATATTGGCAGGTAATACCCCAGCAGGAATTGAAATTAAAATCCGATAGTGAATATGACGAAGCGTTTCGGGAAGTCTTTGGTGACGCTGTACGCTCTTGTATGCGCAGTCATAGGCCTACGGGAGTTATGATGAGTGGGGGACTGGATTCCACGGCTGTGGCAGCTTTGGCTGCCCAAAGTTTGGCGAGTGAGGATAAAAGACTTCAGGTTTTTAGTTCAGTGCCAATAGCTGGTTATCGGGATTGGTTGCCTCCAACGCTTGTGGCAGATGAAACTCCATATGTTGAAGCGGTTCAGCAGCATGTGGGAAATATAGATGTAACCTATTGTAGTTTAGAAGGGAAACATTCTTTTAGTGAAACAGAGCGATTATTATCGATTATGGAACAGCCCTATAAAGTTGTTGAAAATTTATTTTGGATTGATGGTATTGTGGCCGCAGCGAAGAAACAAAATATGGGTGTTCTTTTGCATGGTAGTACGGGAAATATGACCATTTCTTGGGGAGATGTGCTTCCCTATTTGTTGTATTTGTCGCAAAGTGGTCAGTGGTATAGCTTCCTAGGGCAACTTTGGGATAGAGCCAAACGGTATAATCATCGATATCGTGCTGCATGGCATTTATTCTCAGGAGTATTACCCCCTTATATACCAAATCTAGTGTCTAGAATAAAAACAATCAAGGGTATGCAAGAAATCTCTGATTTATCACCCATTAATCCTGATTTTTATCACCAATATGGCCTAACGCAGCGTCTTAAAAATTTTGGGTATGATCAAAAGATTCAACGCAAAAACTCTCTCGAGATACGTGTTGAAAGTTTACAAGCAGGGTATTTTTCTCAGTTGAGTGTTCCTTTTACCAAGTTAAGTCTTTATTACGGCATTGCAGTACGCGATCCTTCGAGGGATAAACGAGTGATTGAATTTTGTTTGAGTTTACCTGAAAATCAATTCGTCCGTAATGGAAGAGATCGTTTGATCATTCGTCGGGCCATGCAGGGATTGCTACCTGATAAAGTATGTTACAATGATGTTGTGCGTGGACAACAAAGTGCAGATTTAGCGCAACGCCTACAAGCCGTATGGCCAGTAATGAAAGAAGAGATAAGGCGTATTGGGGATTATCAAGAGGAAAAAAAATATTTAGATATTGATAAGATTAAAAAACACTTAGTCAGATGTGAAAAAATAGAAGATGAACAAACAGGTGATCCAGGTTTTCGAATGCTGATACGCAGTTTGATTTTTAGTCGTTATTTGCAACAGGAAATGAGAGAAATGCAGGTGGGGAATAAAATATTATGAAAATGTTGTGGCCGTATTTAAAAGAGTTATTTTACTTTTCACGTCGTACATTTATTATAAACATATTATTAATGGTTATTTTGGGATTAGTGGAAGGCGTCAGTGTATTAATGGTCATTCCTTTACTTAGTGTTGCTGGAATTATTCCTAGTATGGATGTGGGCACTGGAGTAACGGCATGGATTAATCGATCTTTTCAACATTTTGGATTGGTTGTAAATTTACCAGTCGTATTGGTGACATATCTCGGTGTTACGTATGCACAAAGTTGGTTACAACGTTATCAAGCCCAAATAAATGTGGAAATTCAGCAGACCTTTAGTAGATTTTTAACAATCAGGTTATTTAAGGCGATTGCTTATGCAGAATGGCAAGTGTTAATGTCGAAAACCAAATCAGAGATAACCCATATTTTAGTAACGGAACTCGTGCAGCTAATTGGTGCCACATTGGGGCTATTACGACTAATCGCGACGATTCTAATTACAATCATACAAGTTACTCTTGCCTTTTTAGTATCTCCAGGTCTGACTGGATTGGTGTTAGTTGGTGGATTTATATTATTTGTTGGACTACGGACTTTTACGGCAGAATCTCAAAAACGCGGCCGAGCTATTTTGGAAATTAATAGTCGTTTGTTTTCTGAGGTGACGGAGCATCTAGAGGGAATTAAAGAGGTAAAAAGTTATGGTATTGAGTTGCCTCAAGTAAATAAGTTTGAAGAGATACTTACAGAACTGAATGGCAATGTTATTGCATCCCAGGTTATTCAAAATCGTACCAATATGTTGTATACGATGGGAGCCGCGACTTTTCTCAGTATCGTTTTGGTGGGAGCCGTTGAAATATTTAAAAACAATCCACAAGACTTTATCATTATTGCTCTAATTTCTTCTCGTTTATGGCCTAAATTTTCTTCGATTCAAACGGGGATACAGGGTATGAATCTGATGCTGCCTGCATTTGAGACGGCGAAACAATTGGAAAAGGAATGTTTGGCTGCTCAGGAACATCTACCTGAGGATGACTTGCAAAAAATAGAGCTAAAAAGTGGTGTAGAATTTAAGGATGTCTCTTTTTGCTATGCTTCTGCAAAGGATAGTTATGCTATCAATAAAGTTAATTTTCTGCTTGCTGCAGGTACTACCAATGCTTTTGTCGGAGTTTCTGGTGCTGGGAAAAGTACATTAGTAGATTTGCTCATTGGTTTATTAAAACCTGTAGAGGGGAGTATACTCGTTGATAATGAAAACTTGCAGGACAATTTGAGGCCTTGGAGAAGTTCGATTGGTTATGTGCCACAGGATTCTTTTTTATTAAATGCCAGTATCCGAGATAATTTGTTATGGGCTTGTCCGAATGCGACGGAAGAAGATATGTGGGAGGCCTTGCAGATGGCTGCTGCTGAGGACTTTGTGCGGCGTATGACGAATGGTCTTGAGACAATTGTTGGCGATCGGGGAGTGCGCTTATCAGGAGGGGAACGGCAACGGATTGTACTGGCTCGAGCACTACTGAGAAAACCGTCTGTTCTTATTTTAGATGAAGCTACCAGTTCCTTAGATATGGAAAATGAAAGACATATTCAACAAGCCATTGATGGTCTAAGAGGTAAGTTAACGATTGTAATTGTGGCTCATCGTTTATCGACGATTCAAAATGCCGATCAGATTTTTGTATTTGAGCAAGGAAAAAAAGTGGAACAAGGAACGTATCAATTATTAATGGAGGATAAAAATAGTCGGTTTAGTAGTTTAGCTAATTCACATAAGAAGTAAGTAGGATGCAAAAAAAGTTCATTGCACATCATTCGTATTGCCTAAGTTAAAAGTTTTTTTAGCTTGGGCGTTTTGTATATAAATAAGAAAAATATTGTAAAAAAATATAAATTATGGTATATTTGAATTGTCTTTAGAAAAATCGAATAATTCGGAAAATATATATATTTAGAAAGGGGGTGAGAAAAGTGAGTGATGTGAAGAAGAAGTGGAGTCAACCGACTACGATTGTAGTGAGTGTGAAGATGACAGCGGACAAAAGCGGACTTGAAACGGATGCTGCAACCGGCGGAAGCGCTCAAGAGCGAGTTTTTGTTATGAATAGCTATAACAAGGGATTAACTGCTGGAGGGTAATCATATCAGATGTTTTCATCAACCTATATACGGATAAAACTGGGAAAAAGGTCCTGTATAAATGGGAATTTTGTACATTACGTAACAGAGTGTTTTATGATAAACTTATCTCAACAACAAATCTTTGTTTGGCAAACTCAACGAAAGCTGAGGACGCAAAGCCATGGGTCTACGGGCATTATGCCTACGATTGCCAGGTTGCCTTCTAGTCAATTAGAAGTATTTTTCTAATCTATTAGAAGTAATGCTCAAGCAAACCGTTGCTTGAGCGTTTTTGTGTTCTCCTCTAAAATTGTCAACGTAAAATTAGGGGAGGTTTTAAAAATGGGAACAAATACAATTTATGGAACAATAGCGAATGATATGATGAATGGTAGCACTACGGATGATATTATATATGGCGATAATGGTAATGACACTATCTATGGCGATAGTGGTAATGATGTGATATATGGTGGTAAAGGCAGTGATTATATTGTTACAGGGAATGGCAATAATTATGTTGATGGCGGGTATTGGGCCAAGGACACTATTTCTTGTGGATCTGGCAATGATACGGTGGTCTATGATCCAATGGATGTTGTTAGCGGTGGAGCCGGTATTGATACTTTAACGGCATCTGCTAGTCCCTGTGGGCTCATCAATTGGGATATTCGCAAATTTAGCGATTTTGAGAATTTTATTGGTACAAAATATAATGATACGATATGTTGGAGCAATAATGCTACTTTTATCGACGGCGGTGGCGGAGAAAATACGTTGAGTGCAGCTTCAGAAGGTAAGAGTGTTGTTATGGATGCAACAAGTGGTAAATTTGCAAATTTCACCACATTGATTGGTGGTTATGCTAATGATACCATTATAGGTGGCAATGCGAATGAGACACTGATTGGTGGAGCCGGAAATGATATTTTAATTGGTGGCGCTGGTAATAACATCTTGATTGGTGGCACTGGTGCCGATACATTATCGGGAGGAACTGGTTCAGATGTGTACAAGTTTGAAGGCGTTTGGGGTAATGATACGATTACTTTTGATGCAAGTAATGTAAATGACAGTATTTTATTTGGCAGTGGAATCACAGCGAGTAGTCTTAGTTTCATTCACAATGGAACGAGTGTAATTATCACCGCTACTAACTATGGAACCATCACCATTACGGATTGGGATGATTCTAAATTGAATACTCTTACTTTTTCTGATGGCTCAACGTTATCTTTAACAGATGCTTTGAAAGATATACCTATTGTTAGTATTATTACGGGCACGAGTGCTGCTGATGTCATTCAAGGTACGGTTAAGACAGATACGATTTATGGCGGAGCAGGAAATGATACAATCTACGGTAATGGTGGCGATGACATCATATATGGTGGCACGGGCAGTGATTATATTGTTACAGGGAATGGCAATAATTATGTTGAGGGCGGGTATTGGGGCAAGGACACTATTTCTTGTGGATCTGGCAATGATACGGTGGTCTATGATCCAATGGATGTTGTTAGCGGTGGAGCCGGTATCGATACTTTAACGGCAGCTCCTGATCCGGTAGCACTGACAATGTGGGATATTAGAAAATATAGTGATTTCGAGAATTTTATTGGTACAAACTATAACGATACAATGTGCTGGAGTGACAGTGCCCTTTCTATAGATGGTGGAGGCGGAGTGAATACTTTGACAGCTGCTTCTAATACTAGAGCTGTTGTTATGGATGCAACGAGTGGGAAATTCGTGAATTTTACAAATCTGATTGGTAGCGGTAAGGATGATACCATAATAGCTGGTAGTGCTTCTACGACGATGAATGGTGGTGCTGGTAATGATAAGCTGTTTGGTAGTATTGGTAACGATACGTTAAATGGTGGTGCTGGCAATGATACATTATCAGGAGGTAGCGGTTCGGATACATATAGTTTTGATGGAGTTTGGGGTAATGATGTCATTACTTATGACACTAGTAATCTAAATGATACTATACACTTTGGTAGTGGTATCACTAAAAGTAATATTAGCGCAACTAAAAATGGTACGAATGCCGTAATCACAGCAGCTGGTTATGGAAGTATAACGATTGATAACTGGGATAGTGCTAAGCTAGAGAATCTAGCATTCTCGGACGGTACTACGGTAACGCTCGACAGTTATTTGCCAGCTGCCACAGTGGCTACAACTGCTACGCTTGCCAGTAGTGTAAGCACCAACAAAAACTATGCACTATTAGTTGGTATTGATCAATACAAAATATGGCAATTGAATTTTACTGGAGAAAGCAATAATATTGCTGATATGAAGACCTTTTTAAGTAATGATGATCTGTGGGAAAATACAACGACTACTACTCTAGAAGATTCTCAGGCGACTAAAGCCAATACGTTAGCTGCATTGTCGACGATCGCTAAGGAAGCCTCAACTGGTGATGATGTACTAGTATATTATTCTTCCCACGGGAATTTAGATGGTGTAAATGCTTATGATGCGGTTATGATTAGTCCTACCACTATATATAGCGCAATAAAGGATATAGGAACGGCAGTAGGTACAACAGGTCATGTTACTCTGATAGTTGAGGCTTGTGATTCAGGCATTTTCGCTGACTATTTTAAATCAGTGGGAGCTGGTAGTCAGTATACGGTTTTGACTTCTAGCTCAGCAGAAAAAGTCAGCTATGCTACTAGTACAAATGGCATTTTTACACATTTCTTAGCGGATAATGCTCTGAACGCAGGGGCTGCTGATGCGAATAAAGATGGTTCGACAACGACGGGTGAATTATATTCCTATCTAAGTTCGATTTCTGCTTCTAAAAATTATACTGCTTATGGCGATTATGGTTGCTCACCGCAATTTTATGATGGTTCGAATGGAAGCTATAAAATCGCTTAGTTTTGAAGCAACAGGAGTTTAAGTTTATGGAGGACAACTTATAAAGAACGACCGGCATGTATAAGACCATTTTCACGAAAAATAGTGAGAATGGTCTTATTGTATATTCGTAATGTTTGACTATATTATGATAAAATATAGAGAAAAAATAGGAAATGAGTGATAATATTGTATTTTGATACTGCTGAGGGAAATGTATTTCGTCCACCTAGTGAAGCGGAAAGTTTTATTTTACGTGTGACGATTGGCTGTTCTCATAATCGTTGTACGTATTGTAATATGTATCGAGGCGTTGATTTTCGCGTACGAAACATGGATGAAATTATCTCGCAAATTACGGCCGCTAAAGTTTATAGAGAGTTTATTCGTCGTATATTTTTAGCGGATGGGAATGCTCTGGTTTTGCCGACCCCCAAATTACTAGAAATTTTGGCAATACTCAAGGCGACTTTTCCAAAACTTCGCCGAGTATCTTGTTATGCTGGACCTAATGATATCTTACGCAAAACGCCTGAAGAACTGAAGTTATTATATGAAGCGGGACTTACGCTTGTTTATTATGGGATGGAATCAGGTGATGATCAAGTACTAAGTCATGTTTGCAAAGGCGTCAACGCACAGCAATCAATTGAAGCGGGGAGACGAGTCGTTGCCTCGGGGATGAAACTTTCGATCATGGTCATTATCGGTCTTGCTGGAAAAGCTGGTTCTAAGGAACATGCCCAGCATACGGCAGAGGCCATTAATGCTATTCGTCCTACTATGCTCAGTGCTCTGACATTGATGATGTATCGTGGCAGTGAACTAAGGGAGCAATATGAGCGTGGCCAATTTGAAATCTTATCACCGGCAGAGAGTATGGGCGAATTATATCAATTACTTAATGCGATTAAGTTGCCCGCAGGGGAGCATTGCATATTTCGCAGTAATCATATTTCAAATCATATCTCATTAGCGGGGACACTACCTCGTGATAAAGAACGATTACTCAATGACGCCAAGCAAGCGATGGCTAAGCTTGCTACTTTAAAAGAGTGGGATGTTTATAATAATGTAGAAAGATAGTAAAATTCTCAATTGTATATATGGCGTATTAAGTAAATACCATCTATATTGTTAGTCTGTCAGGAATAGCCTATAGGGATAGCCTATTCCTGACGATTACTTGTAGAATTATATTGAGAATGTAAGCGTATTGCAATTTAATGTTAACTATAGTATGATTAATAAGTTGATAATTTAATATTTTCGAAGTAGGTGCCCTTACGGGCTTAATAGGGAAGATCGGTGTAAAACCGGCGCGGTCCCGCCACTGTAATGAGGAGTAAATCCAACATATACCACTGAGGCGAAAATCTTGGGAAGGTTTGGATAAGCGATGACTCAGAGTCAGGAGAACTGCCTATTTAACAATCACCGTTTTACCCACGAGCGATGGGGAGGGGATTAAGTGCACGTAACCAGTCTGATTGTACTTATATCCCGGCGTAGTTAACGCTGGGATTTTTTATTGATAGAGTTATGATGCTTTTGATCCGATCTCTTACCTTATGGTTGAGAGATTTTTTTGGTATGTGACTATTTCGTATTTGGGTGCGCAATAGTCTAACATATATTTCAAACTTTTCTTACTCAACTTGCTATTGTTGGCTGCCTTGCTGAGGTGGCTCGTTCTGTGCAAACAGAACTCCTTTTTTCAGTCAAGTCCATATGGGCTGAGCTATATATTGCATACTAAGTAAATGGTATCTATATTGTTAGTCTGCCGGTAATAGTCTATAGGGCCTTGCGTCCTTTGTAAAGCCACTCAGCCCTATAGACTATTACTGACGATTGCCTGTAAAAGACTTAGTACGTTATACGTATTTATGATTGGATGAGGTGACTAGATGAAGGCTTAAGGTAACTGGATTTGCAAATTGTTTATAATAAAATGAAGAGGCTAGGTGTAGATAGATGAAGAAGATCATATCATTAGTTGCTATTTTATTATTATCGGTAACGATATTGGGAGGAATGACAATAACACAAACGGCGAGTGCCGCTGATGTTTCGAGTGATAAAAAAGCCATTCTGGTAGTAAGTTTTGGGACCACGTATGCTGATACTCGTAAGGTAACCACTGAGGCGGTAGAAAATAAGATTCAAGAGACTTTTCCTGATTATGACGTTCGCCGTGCTTTTACCTCACGCATTATTATTAAAAAATTGGAGCAACGGGATAACCTTATATTTGATACCGAGAAGCAGGCATTAGATAAGCTAAAAGCCGAAGGCTATACACAAGTAATTGTACAACCGTTGCATATGGAAGCTGGCGATGAATATGAAAAATTAGTGCATGTAGTAGAAAGTTATGAAAAAAGTAAGGAATTTAGTAAAATCTCCGTTGGTCGACCACTACTATATTATACGGGACAAGAAACTAAACCAGATGATTATCTAATGGCGATTAAAGCACTGCAAACGCAATTGCCGATAGTCAAGAAAGATGAAGCGGTTGCTCTAATGGGACATGGCGGTGTCAATCCATCCAATGCTGCTTATGCTGCATTGCAGATGAAGATACAAGATGCTGGTCTGACAAATGTATTTGTATTTACCGTTGACGGATATCCAACAATAGACAAGCTAATCAAAGAATTAAAAGCTAACAAAGTGAAGAAAGTTACGTTAATGCCATTTATGTTGGTAGCGGGAGATCATGCGAATAATGATATGGCTGGCAATGACAAAGAATCCTTTAAATCACAACTGACAGCAGCAGGATTTCAGGTAGAGGCATATCTTCATGGCCTCGGTGAGAATCTAGCCATTCAAGATATTTATGTACAACATGTAAAAGACACTATCGAAGGAAAATATAACAAAAAAGAAAGAGGAAAAGATCGTCCCATCATCCCTATCATTGAATAAGAATGTTAAAAGAGCTTATGCTGATTACACATAAGCTCTTTTATATGCAGAAAATATAGAAAGAAGAGTTCTTGTTTAGATATCTATAGCATCTTTCTTATGATATAGATATAATAAAATAAGAAATGATTGTGAGGGGAGACCTATAATGGTTGGACAGACGTTACTCATTATAGATGATGATGCGCAAATTCGTGAATTATTGACTCTTTATTTTACGAAAGAGGGATTTACAATTGAACAAGCGGCAGATGGGGCAGAGGGCATTCGGAAAGTAGTGCAATTAAAGCCGAGTCTGGTCATCTTAGATATTATGATGCCTGTGCTGGATGGAATCGAAGTTTGTCGTGAAATTCGCAAGTTTTCGCGAGTGCCGATTATTATGCTGACAGCTCGTGTAGAAGATGAGGACCGGATTATGGGACTAGAACTTGGCGCGGATGATTATGTTGCTAAGCCCTTCAATCCTCGAGAGGTAGTTGCTCGGGTCAATGCAGTATTGCGTCGTGTGCCTGATAGTGAATACACAAATGCGGATGTAATACGATTTCCCAGTTTAGAAATCAATATTACCGAACATAGCATTACTACTTTTGGCAAAGAACTATTGTTGACAGCGAAAGAAATGGAATTATTATGGTGTTTAGCGTCGCATCCGGGTCGAACTTTTTCCCGGGAAATATTACTGGAAAAAGTGTGGGGATATAGCTATTGTGGAGAAACACGCACCGTTGATACGCATATTAAACGTTTGCGACAAAAACTGGGGGCAAAAGAAGATACTCCTTGGGATATTCAGACGGTATGGGGCGTAGGGTATCGATTTGTGGTGCAAGAATGAAACATTCTTTGCAACGAAAATTATTGTATAGTTTTATGCTCGTGATTATTGTGATGCTCATTGGTGTAAGTTTGGGTGTATTACTAATTGTCAAAGAAGAGATGGTAGCAAACAAGCAACAAGAGATGATTGCTAAAGGATCGGAGTTAGCTGAGGCCGTGATTTCTTTTCAGAAGGGACATGGCAGCCTTGCACAACTACCAGAATTTTTAACTAGTATTGATGGATTTATTGATTCACGGGTATGGGTAGTCAATGCTTCCCGCCAAGTCATTGCGATGTCTCCTTCTCAAAGAGGATTGGGAGGGCGTATGCGTGAGATGCATGATATGCGTGGGGCAGGGCCGAAAATGGGTCCAGGTCCTATACCGGGGTCTATGCCAAATCTTATGGATGCGAATGGTCCAGTGCAGCAAAGTGGCATCAAATTTATTTTAAATGAACTCGATCAGGTATTTGAAGGTCAGATATGGACGAAAATTTTTGATCATCCATTTTACGGTGAGAAAATGTTAGTTGTTGCGGTGCCAATCATTGCGTCAGATAGTAGTGTAATGGGGGCCGTGATACTAAATGCACCCGTTACAGCGATCAATGTATTTATGGAGCATATTTATTACTATATTGGGGTAGCGGGTTTAGTCGCGTTTCTTCTTGCTTTACTCGTAGTAAGTAGGCTTACACGTGGCGTTGTCAGACCGCTCAGGGAAATGGAAAAAACAGCAGGTGCTATGGCTAGAGGTGATTATAGTACTTACGTCAAAATAGAGAGTCATGACGAAGTTGGAAATCTTGGTGTTGCTCTCAATTCGTTAGCTCAGGATTTAGCCAAGTATATTAGTGAACTTGAACAAATGGAAAAACTTCGTCGTGATTTCGTTGCCAATATATCCCATGAATTTCGAACACCGATGACGATCATTCGTGGATATAATGAAGCTTTGATGGATGGTACCGTAAAGGATTCGGAATTAATTCAAAAATATCATCAGTTGATAGGTGATGAAACGGTGCGTTTGGAACATCTAATTAGCGATTTATTGGATTTGAGTCGTTTGCAGTCAACGGTCCATACTGACAAAGAAAAATTACCGTTAGTAGCATTAGCTGATAGCGTGATCAATCTGATCAAGCAACAAGCAGAGCAAAAACAAGTAGCGATTGTTGCCAATACTCAGCAATCACTGCCTATGATCTGGGGAAATGGTGATCGCTTACTTCAGTTGTTACTTATTATTATGGATAATGCTTTGAAATATACTCCTGCTGGTGGCTGTATTACCGTTACTACTTCATTGGAAGAAGAGCAAGTCGTTGTCAAAATATCGGATACTGGAATCGGCATACCAGCGGCAGATTTACCCTATATTTGGGAACGTCTTTACAAAGTAGACAAATCTCATTGCCGAGCTGATGGTGGAACTGGATTGGGACTGGCGATTGCCAAACAGATTATTGATTTGCATCAGGCAAAGGCCACTGTTCTTAGCGAACTAGGACAAGGTACAACATTTATCATTCGTTTTCCAATTGCAGAAACGGAGCAAAATAGTTAAAACGAAATGTCACAAATTCGTCACAATTTTTCCATACTTTCTCCTCATTTCTTGTGTATACTAAAAGTAGTTCAAACAACGTATTACGAATAGAAAATGAGGGGGTCACGGTGATGAAAAAAACAGTTCTCTTTACACTCTTTGGTCTTTTAATGTTGGCATTTGCTGCTACAATGGTAAGTGCTGGACCGAATCCTGGTAGAATGCATCCATTTGGAGGGGAACAAGCGAATTTAACAGATGCGCAGAAAGAAGAAATGGCGCCACTCGTTGCTAAAATGAAAGACTTGCATCAACAAATGTTTGAGGTCAAAAAAGAAATGATTCAAAAACAAGTTAGCTTTGGTAACTTGACCCAAGAACAAGCCGATCAACATATTGCTAAAATGCAAGAAATGCAACAACGGATGGAAAAAGGCCCTTGTCCTGATGGCATGGGGATGGGAATGGGCCATGGTCATGGCCGCGGTATGATGCATGGTAATCCAGACTGCCAACCACCAGCACCAGAGGAAAAATAACAGTGAAATGAGAAGTTCGCATAAGCGGACTTCTTTTTTTTGAATATTATAATAGGACTCTAAAATAAAGGAATAGTATAATGAAAAGAGAATTATATATAGCATTTTCTTGATTCCAAATAGGCACAATGAAGGCTTTTACCTGCGTCTGAGGAATTGCCCAAAACTAAGCTTTTTATGATTGATATCATTATGATCTGAAAACATGAGGGAGGATATATATACATGGAAAAGAACTATGAGATTGCTCTAATTGGACTTGCTGTTATGGGTGAAAATTTGGTACTCAATATGGCTGGTAAAGGGTTTAGAGTGGCAGTATATAATCGCACAACTAGTAAAGTCGATGAATTTTTAGCAAAGCATAAGGAAGTGGGGGCGATTGGTGGTGCTCACTCGATTGCTGAGCTCGTAGCAATGCTAGCAAAACCACGCAAGATTATGCTGATGGTCAAGGCAGGTAAACCTGTCGATGATATGATTGCTGAACTTATTCCTTCTCTAGAGCAAGGTGACATGATTATTGATGGTGGCAATTCCTTCTTTGAAGACACTCGGCGCCGAGCGGCGTATCTTCAGGAAAAAGGGATTCGTTTTGTTGGTACTGGCGTATCGGGTGGCGAAGAAGGGGCACTAAAAGGTCCTAGTCTGATGCCAGGAGGTGACTTTGACGCTTATCAGCAAGTCGCACCAATCTTTACTCGTATTGCTGCCCAAGTAGCAGGTCAACCTTGCTGCACTTATGTAGGTGCTGATGGTGCAGGGCATTATGTGAAAATGGTTCATAATGGAATTGAGTACGGTGATATGCAGCTGATCAGTGAAGCATATTATATTATGAAAGCGGTTCTTGGTTTGTCGGCAAAAGAATTACATACGGTATTTTCTGATTGGAATCAAGGAGAACTAGATTCTTATTTGATTGAAATTACCCGTGATATTTTTACACGGCAGGATGAAATGACGGGGAAACCTTTAGTGGAAATGGTGTTAGATAAAGCAGGCCAAAAAGGTACGGGTACATGGACATCGCAAAGTGCTTTGCAGTTAGGTGTAGCGACACCGACCATTACCGAAGCGGTATTTGCACGTTGTATGTCAGCATACAAAGAAGAGCGAGTCATTGCCGCCGATAAGTTGGCAGGTCCAAAGAAAAAATATCAAGGCGATACACAAGAACTCATTCAGGCTGTTCATGACGCACTATATGCTTCCAAAATTTGTGCTTATGCACAGGGATTTGCGTTATTGAAAGCTGCTAGTAAAGAGTATAATTGGGAACTTAATTTTGGTGATATGGCGTTATTATGGCGAGGGGGCTGCATCATTCGGGCGCAGTTTTTGAATCGCATTCACGAGGCATATGTGCATGATAAAGAATTAGTAAATCTAATGATTGATCCGTTCTTTGCTAGTGTGCTAGGCAAAGCGCAAGATCATTGGCGACAAGTCGTAATCCTTTGTAAAGAATTCGGAATTCCAACGCCCGCATTTAGTGCATCGCTTGATTATTATGATAGCTACCGACAAGCTGTCTTACCTGCCAATCTGATTCAAGCGCAACGTGACTATTTTGGTGCGCATACGTATGAACGTACTGATCGTGCGGGAGTTTTTCATACGGAGTGGGTAAAGTGAATTATATATAGCATTAAGAAAATGACAGCTGTATGGTTAGTCTGCCGTGGCTGGGCTATAAGGGGTTGCCCAGCCACGACGATTGCCATGAAAAAAATTAGCATATCTATATACTGTTAGTTTGTCGGGAATAGGGTATTTAAATCCTGTTTTTGACGATTGCTGTTATATAAAGATCATAATAATAACGAACTACCCTACTTGCATCATATATCGATTATGATACAAGTAGGGTAGTTTTTAGTAACTATATTGTCTATTGCTGATGATTGTCTGTGGAGTGGTAAGTATTATTGTTTTCCTAATGCAGTATGAATAAAGCTAAGGATTCGTCCGTTATATTCTTTTTTGTGATGAAATATCGATGTAGCGTGGGCATCCCCGGGGAATATATATTCTTCTTTATACGCATTCGTAGCGGTATAGAGTTGCTGACTCATATATGCGGGAACTAATACGTCTGCATCGCCGTGAAGGTAGAGGATGGGAGTGGTTACATTTCGCACTGTCTGGATAGGGGAGATATCTTCATAACGAAATCCTGCCTGCCAATATGCTGCGAAGCTTGAATAGCGTAATAGTAGTTTTACCCATAATGGATTATGTAGATTTACAGCCTCATCAATTTGTTTTGTGAGTAATTCTTCTAAATCAGTATAGCTACTGTCAGCCACATAGAATTTCACTCGATGGGATGATTCGTTCATTTCGGTATGTAGTAGGGCCGTAGCTGCGCCCATCGATACGCCGTGGATTCCGATAATGCCTGTGGGACTTTTATGATTCACCCAGTCGACCCACTGATCAAGATCGTATTTTTCATAAAATCCCCATGATACGAAGCTCCCGCCACTTTGGCCACTCGCACGGGAATCGTAAATTAGTACATTGTAACCTGCATCAAGGTAAATAGGCGCATACCATAGACCGAGCAAACGGTTGCCATCAATCCCATGGACAAAGATCACGGTATTATTTGATGGTTTTGGGTTTGGCAGGTAGGTGCCATGTAAAGTATAGCCCAAGTCAGATTCAATACTGACATTTTGCCAGTGTTTACGATTGATTCCTTCTTCGAGAGTGCTCTCTAGTGATTGGAATCGTTTCGCGTCCAGTCGAGTATGCCAGACACAAAAGTGTTGATAAAAGAGATAACCAGCGATTAGGCCGACCATATTCACCACTATAAAAAAAACAAACAGTATGGACAAGAAGACGAGAAATGTCTGAAACCAAACTTTTCGTCTAAGTAATTTCATTTCATCATCATGGAACATAAGAGCAGAGCCTCCAGTAGTAGTGTTTTGAAAAAAAGACTTGCATACACTTATTATATAAAGTATAATAAGTTAATTATTATACTTTATATAATAAGTGCGTTAATATATAAAAAACAGAATAGATAAAGGGGAAGGGTGAATTGGGTGAGCTATCAATGACACCAGAAGAATTTGATAAGCATCATAACATGAAGGTAGCGACTGCTGTTTTATTATATACGGTGCGCAATGAAAATCAAGAAAATCTTCGTAAACTTCCAGAAAAAAAACTTCAACTATTAATGATAAAACGCAAAGGTGAGCCATATCGAGGCGAATGGGCGATTCCAGGTGGCGCAGTAGAAAATAATGAAGATATTGATACCGCTGCTTATCGAGAATTAAAGGAAGAAACCAATATTGATAATGTATATGTAGAGCAACTATATACATGGGGAGCGAAGGATCGGGATCCACGCGTACAACTTTCTCCGCAAAATCGGGCAATCGGCGTTTCCTATATGTCCTTAGTCGACAGCGAAAAACTAAATATTCAAGCTGGCGATGATGTAGAAGATGCAAAATGGTTTACCGTGCAGTGTTCCATCGCTGAAAATACTATAACAGATGAAACAGCCTCTGTAGTAGGCAAAGAAAAAAAATATTTTTTAACTCTTGTTCATCAAGAAGGAACAGAAAATATAGAATGTTCAGCGATTGTGCAGGTCAAGCACATGATAGAGGGGACTATTGTTTATACGGAGCGGGAAGTAGTAGAGTCCAATCATATTGCATTTGATCATGCGAAAATGATTCAATATAGTTTGGAACGTTTACAAAATAAAGTTGAGTATACCAATATTGCCTTTAATCTCATGCCAGAATTTTTTACATTAGCAGAGCTGCAAGACGTCTATGAAATCCTGCTTGGTAAAAAATTTCTGACGCCAAATTTTCGCAAAAAAATGATTGATGTAGATCGGTTGGTGGTACCAACTAGCAATAAACGAAGAGAAAAAGTAGGGCATCGACCTTCGATCCTCTACCGATTTAATACCGATTGGTTTAATAAAAATCTGTAAAAGGCAGTGGTATTTATGACGATATATAATCAAGAACGACTGAATCCTGATATCTTTAAAATTGAGGTTGAAAAAATTCGTAATGGTTGGTATTCTGATAAATATTTTTGTAATAACGTATTGATGCTAGAACAGTTAGCGAAAGAAGGATATACATTTGCAGGTATAAGTGATATCGATAACGTTGATTGTTCTACCGTACATAATGGTGATCTGGAAGTCGAGATGCAGCTTTTTACTCGGCGACGTCCCTTTAGTCTGGTGGCTGGCGTTGACGAAGCATTAGCCATATTGAAAGAATGTACTGGATACTATGATGAGGACAACCGCTTTATCAATACCTATGATCAACTTGAAGTCGAAGCGGTACGGGATGGTACGTTTGTACATTATAGTGGAAATCCACTAGAAGTAGAACCCGTCATTAAAATCCGAGGACGATATCGTGATTTTGCAAAACTAGAAACCGTGCTACTAGGTGTAATTGCCGAACCAACGCGTATTGCAACCAATGTTTATAATACTCTGGTTGCGAGTCATTCCAAAGAGATTTTATTTTTCCCAGCCAGGTTTACGCATTATAAATTGCAAGCACTACATGGTTATGCTTACTCGGTAGCAGTACAAGCCCATAACGCTAAATTTGGCAAAAAAAATTATCGCTTTGTATCAACCGATGAACAAGGTTCCTGGTGGGGTGCGGAAGGCGTCGGTACCATCGCGCATGCAACCATTTGCTCCTTTTTAGGAGACTCGGCTGAAACCATGATGCAATTTTGCCGGATTATGCCAATAGATGTAGCGAGAATTGCTCTAGTTGACTACAAAAATGATTGTCTGGGTGAGTCGAGAAAAATTATGGGACGCATGTTTGCCAAATATCTAGAGCTGATGATCGCGGGAAAAACCGAAGAAGCAGTAGGCTACAAACTGTATGCGGTACGCCCTGATACTTCAGCCAATATGATTGATGTATCGCTATGTACCCCAACCGCGACTGTGGCTACCGATGGCGGTGTATGTCCTCGCTTGGTTCGGAATTTGCGTGATGCTTTAGATTCAGCTTACCTAGAATGGGATGTACCAAGTGAACACATTGACATGGCAAAAGATTGGTGCAAAAGCGTTTTGATTGCCGTGACCGGTGGTTTTAACATTGAAAAAATTACAGAGTTTGAACGCAATGATGTTCCAGTCGATATTTATGGCGTTGGTTCTTCCCTGATCGAAAACTCCAAAGAAACCAACAATGATTTTACCGCAGATATCGTCCGTGTAAAAATCAACGACGAATGGCATCACCTAGCGAAAATTGGTCGGTTGGTTTGTGACAATCCAAATCTTGAAATAATTGAATAATCGTTGTCTATATTGCAGGATATTACGGTTATATGTTGAATTTGGTAATAAGAGATAGAGAGAACCTTCTAAGAATTTTGTAGGTACACTTTCATATTCCTGAATTTCAGGAGGGGTTTTATGTCATTACAAATGAATGCCGAGGTAGAGGTTTTTGGTGAAAAATTTACTGTAACCAATAAAGATACTTTCACGTGGAGAGATCCTTTGTTTATAATTAGTAGTGGTGGTACGAGCTGCTTTTATAGAATTTCAACTGAGAATTTTGCTGCAGGAGATCACAAAGTATATAGTATTGATAAATTTGTGAATGCCGAAGGAAAAAACTTCGATAGTAAAAACTCCCCTATATCGGTAGTTACCATTCAAGCAAAAAATGAACAGGGAAAAGATTATGGTTATAGATATTACTTTTAAAAAAAGATATCAAGTCATCCTAGTTTTTTTGAAAGGAGAGGGATTGAGTTCATTATTGATGGGGATGGGATGACAAAATTTTTTAAAAGAAAATATAATACGACAAATTCTGCAATAAGATGTATGTTATACTGGCCTTATATTTGCAATAAGTAGATTTTTCATACAATTAAATAATGTTTTTTTATTATGTCTTACTGCAGGTAAGTGGACGAGTTTGAAAATGATGATGTTGTTGTTAGTCGCAAACGAAAACGAAGAAATTCGTTTTTGATTATACGAAATGGGGGCAAAATAAATGAAGAAAATCAAGTATAAGTTAATTCTTGTCATGGTTGGTCTATGTGCTTTCATGGCAATCGTTCTTGGAAGTTATAATATTCAAAGAGTAATTAGTAACAAGAATTTTGCGGTTGCAGAATATCGCCAAGTCTTAAATGAACAGTTCGATCGAACGATTCGTTTGGAAACGGAAACAGCTGTTAGTCTAGTCGAAAATATTTATAGGCAACAACAACAAGGTATGTTTACAGAAGACCAAGCAAAAATGCATGCTGCTAGGTTGTTGCGAGAACTCCGCTTTGATAAAGATGGAGATGGTTATTTTTGGGTTGATACTACAGAGGGCGTCAATGTAGTTCTTTTAGGAAGAAATACAGAGGGGAAAAACCGTATCAATGCCAAAGATGAAAAGGGAAACTTATATATTCAGGAGATCATTAAGAATGGTGTGAAGGATGGCGGTGGTTATTCTGACTTTTGGTTCGCTAAGCCAAATGAGCAAGAAGCTACACCCAAAAGAGGGTATTCATTGCTATTTAAGCCTTATCATTGGGTAATTGGTACTGGCAATTGGATTGATCATATTGATCAGTTAATAGCCAAGCAGGAAGAAGTCTACTATAATTCTATGGTTAAAGATATCATGTTTACAAGTTTGATTATCATATTAGTTTTGCTTGGAGCAGGAAAGGTGACATGGTATGTAAGTCGCAAAATATCAGATCCTATTGCTGAACTGTCTGGCGTAGTAAAACAAATTGCTATGGGAGATCTTCGTAATACAGTACAGATTAAATCAGAGGATGAAGTGGGAGAACTAGGTAAAGATGTCAATGTAATGACGGGTGATCTGAAAAAATTGATCGCACACCTAGCAATATCATCTGAGCAGTTAGCGGCTTCATCTGAAGAAATGACAGCAAGTGCGGAGCAGTCGGCTCAAGCATCAAATCAAGTTGCTATTTCGACGGTGGAAGTAGCCGACCGAGTAAATGGACAATTGACACTTGTTGATTCTGCAGTAGCAGTTGTTGACAGAATATCAAAAGAAATTCAACAATTTGCTACCAATACAACGATGGTTTCTACATCGGCGACAAAGACCGAGCAAGCAGCTAACGATGGTAAGAACGCGATAGAAAAAGCAATCACCCAGATGCGTGCCATTGAAAATAAAACCAATGAAACCGCCAAAGTAATTAACGAATTAGAAGTAACATCGAAACAAATCGGTGAAATTGTTGAATCTATAACAGTAGTTGCAGAAAAAACGCATATGTTAACAAAGAATGCAACGAAGGGTGGAGCAGGATTTTCTGCTGTTGCTGATGAAATTGCTGCACTTGTTGAAGAATCGCAAGCTTTTAGAAAGCAAGTGATTGTCTTAATTAATGAAATGCAACAGAAAACAAGTCAGGCAGTGCGATTTACCAATGAAAGTAAACAGGAAGTTGGTGCTGGTTCTGAGGCTGTAAGTTTAGCAGGGAAAGGTTTCTTAGGAATTGTTCAAATGGTGAAAGAAATAACAACTCAGATTCAGGAATTATCGGTTGCAACAAAACAAATTGCACATGAAAGTGAAAATGTACTAGATGCTGTCTTAGGGATTGATGAAGAAAGTAAAAAAATTGCGGAACAAACCGAAAATGTATCGGCGGCAACGGAAGAGCAATCAGCATCTATGCAAGAGGTTGCTTCAGCCAGTCAAGCGCTCGCTACTTTAGCATTTGATCTTCATGAAGCGATTGGTAAATTTAAGATTTAAAAAAATATACCTGATCCTATGGCATTATTAGCAGAAGCGATGAGGAGGATCGGTTGCTCGATGCAAGAAAAATAAGGAAACCAATCTTGCCTTCTCACTCTTATTTTCAATAAATGTAAAAAAGGAACAGAAGATGTGACAATCTTGTCGCATTTTCTGTTCCTTTTTGGATAGGTCTATAAAACTAAGCCTTTTTCAGTGGCCTCATCGTTTCCCTTTTTACCCTATGGCTCTCAGTAATTGACGATATATATCAGCTACTCGATTCACGTGGTTTTGTGTTTCTGCGTAGGGTGGGATTCCTTGATATTTTGCAACTGCTTCGGGTCCTGCGTTATATGCGGCAACTGCATAGGTAGCTGCCCAATCACCGGACTGGCTAAATCTTGACAATTGCATCGCTAAATATTTGACTCCACCTTCTATGTTTTGTGCTGGATCGGTGGGATCAAAGCCGATCGCTGCAGCTGTTGTGGGTTGCAATTGGGCAATTCCGATGGCTCCAGTTGAGGAGCGTGCGTTCATGTTAAATCCCGATTCCTGATCAAATAAAGCTGTTACTAACAATGGGTCGACGCGGTATTGTGCTGAATAATACAGAATGCTATCTGCTATCCAATCCGACCATTCTAATCCCATTGAACAGCGGTGTTGAATATGGCTATGAATTGCTTGATAATATACATCCTGCTGTTTTGTTGTACTTGCCAAAGCAATTGCACTGCTGTTCAGCATTATGATACCTGCTATGAATAATATAGAGATGTTACGAAACATTCTTTAGACCTCCTGTTATATATTAGATAAACCTATTCCCTTTATTCTCCAAAAGAAGTGTAATACCTGCTAATTTCTTGCACTTTTTTGGCACATACAAAGATCCGCCAACCATATTAGCGGATCTTTGTATGAATTGATATTAAATAAAGAGTGAGTTTAAAAAAACTTATATATTTTTTTACAATATATAAGGTATAAAAAGGAAAATGAATATAGATGTCGAATAAATTATTCAGAATAGGGTGAATAAAAGAAGGAGCAATAGAAATGAATGTTAAAACCAAAATAATCTGTCTATTAGTAGGCATGATTTTCGCTACAGGAATATTGCTTAGTGGCGCGCACTTATATTCTTTATATCGATCTGTAATGGATGATAATAAGATAAGTATCCATAATCAAGCCATTCAAATTATGGATGCTGTTGATGCTTATACTTCTGTTATAAAGAGTACGGGAGGAGCCATATCGATAGATCCTATTATACAAAGGGGGGATTTTAACGGGAAACAAGCACAATTAAAAACTTTTTTTAAGATGGTTCCAGGTGTTTATACACTGCAACTTACAGATATGAATGGTACGATTATAAATTCAGATCCAGAGTCCACCAAGACAATCGGAACAAGCCGTGCTGACCGTGATTATTTTAAGGCAGTAATGGCAACAGGACAGCCTGCGGTTAGTGATGTATTCATATCACCAACGATACATAAACCGGTGGTTATTTTTGCATATCCAATCAAGAATGATGTGAAAGTAACAGGCATTTTGATTCAAGGGGTAGAGCTCGATTATTTGCAGGGTATTATTAGTAAAGGAAGAATTGGTAAATCGGGTTATGCTGAGATTGTTGCTCCTAATGGTAAATTTATCGCAAATAAGAATATAAACTTAGTGCTCAAAGGTGGTAAGGTATCAGAAGAAATTGGAAATTTGCTCAATGATTTTTCGGCTATGGCACAAGAAATTACTAGAGAGGATGGGGAGATCAATCTTGTAGCAGCAAGTTTGTCACCAGTATCGGGATGGACTGTACTAACCAATATACCAAAAACTGAAATTATGAATAATTTTTACTTTAGCCTTAAACTATCAGTGCTGATTTTAATAATCCTTTCTGCACTTTTATCGTATGTCGCATGCAAAATGGCGAAAGACACATTGCAACATCTCTCTGTCGTTATGGAGTTTATTGGATATTTAGGCGAAGGAGAATTAGGAAGAAAAATTACCATTAGCGCTTCAGGGGAAATGGGGCGTTTGATTAATCAAGTGAATCGTACCATTGATAAATTGCGTGTGATTGTATCTCAAATAACAAATAATTCGGAAATGATCGCAGCCTCTTCTGAAGAGATGATGGCGAGCGCTGAACAATCTGCTCAAGCATCTCAGCAAGTAGCTTTTTCGATTGGAGAAGTAGCAGAACGAGTGGGTGGTCAAGTAGCACTTGTCGACTCTAGCATCGTAGTGGTAGATAAAATAGCCACTGAAATTCAACAAGTTGCTACCAAAACAACGAGCTTTGCGCAAGCAACAGAAAAAGCCAAACAGGTGGCTCATGATGGCCAATATTCATTAGAAAAAGTAAGAAACCAAATGAGTATGATTGGAGAAAAGACAAATCAAAGTGTCAACATAATGCAAGAAATAGATGGAAAATCAAAACAAATTCTTGAAATGATCGAATCGATAGCAAAAAATACGAAACAAACGAATCAGTTTAAACAAATAACGACATTCATGATAGAAATGCAACAAAAAAACAAGCAGGCGTTAGTAGCGATGCAAGGAGGAAAAGAAGGAGTTGCTACTGGAACGGAAGTTGTAAGTGTGGTCGGAAAAAGTTTTGGTGAAATCATTGAAATGATGGAGGAAATAACTAGCAAAATACAAGAATTCTCTGCTGCAACCCAACAATTAGCGTATGAAGGTGAAAATGTATTAAAAACTGTGTTAGAAATTGATGAAGAGAGTAAGAAGATTTCAGGAGAAACACAGACTGTATCGGCGGCTACAGAAGAGCAATCAGCATCTGCATCTGAAATTGCGGTAGCTAGTGAAGCATTAGCTAAAATGGCAGAAGAATTACAACAAATAATTAGAATGTTTAGAGTTTAGTAAAAAATATAAATTTCTTAAAAAAATAGCAGGAAAATGTTTCTTTTTGAGGAATATTATAGTTTGTAAAGTATATTTTTTAGAAGGTGATATCACGTGGTCATGATCCACAAAAATACACAACGGGGATTTTCGGTGGTTGAAGTACTCATTGCCGTTGCTATAATTGGGATACTAGCAACAGTAGGAACCATTCGATATCGGGAAGCCAGGGCGGATCGGCAATTAAATCATGCCGCCACAGCACTGGTGAGTGATATTCGTAACATGCAACAATTAGCAGCGAACGATCAAGATTTTCCAGTCGATGCGGCTTTAGATGTACCACATCATTACTGGCTACAGCTCGGAACGCCTGCAAATGGATATCAGGTGCAAAGTGATGCGACAGGAATAATTGTGGCCCTGTCAACATTTAATTTCACGGATGATAATGTAGAAATGGAGATTCTGACTCCGAATGGGGCTAATGCAAAAATGACCTATTATGCCTTTGATCTAGATCGAAAGTTTAACAAGAGTTTAGTAAATCAGAGATATCAGATTCGGTTAACTCATAATGTCACAAAGTCGGTCATTTTTGTGAATGTGAGTTCTCGAGTGGGTCGAGTAAATACGAACACTAATGGGGCTGCCCCCCTATAGGAGTGAACTTGAAGTGAACAAAAAAAAAGTGAATCAACGCGCTAATGGTTTTATGATAATGGATGTAGTGATTGGCATGGTTGTATTATTGATTGGTGTTATGGGAATTGCGGGAGTATATATGCAAAGTAGTAGATCAAGCCTTATGGTTGACAATCGTAGAGCGGCTAACAACTGGGCGCAAGCACGAATGGAATATTTAAAATCTGATCTAAATTGGCGCACAGGAGTCACAACGGGTGAAATAATCCTAGACCCAGAAAATGATGCTCCGCCAAGAGCGACTTTTACAAGAGAAACGAAAGTAGTGGCTCATCCGGCTACTCTTTCTTCCTTGCCATCAAAGCGTAGTAATGGTGATGATGGTACTGGTGCAGTAAAGGATGCAGCATTGTTGGAAGCGGTGAATAATCGTTTGATTGATGTTCAAGTTACGGTTAGCTGGAAGGAAAAGGACATTTCCCAGTCGGTTAGTCTAGAAACTTTGATTGATCAGAAGTAGGGGTTGTCAATAGAAAGGAGTATGTATGAAAGGCAAAGAACAGGCTGGCTTTTCGTTAGTTGAACTAATTGTAGGAATTGCTTTAATGATGATGGTGATGGCTAGTGTATCCGGGGTGTTTACACACTTTGTCATGCGGGGAGTGCGAAGTGCAGATTTAAATGATCGGCAAGACGAAAGTCGTTGGGTTGTGAGTATGATAAGTCGTGATATACGAAATGCAATATCATACAAGGTTACGACTTCACCTACTTCGCCTACTTCGTTACAACTAACCGTGCCAAACAGTATAGGCGGAACAGTAAGTGTTACCTATAATGCATCAGCAGCAGGTCTTTTGCAACGTACGATGTTGGATCCAAGCACAGGTGATGTGGCTGTTAGTCTTCTTGGAAATGCCAACCATGGGACGGCGGGAAATAACGATTTTACTATTAACACAAGTCTTTCTGATAAAGGAAAAGTTGCCCAAGTGGATGTTTTCTATAGAGTGAAACAAAATGCGGCTGATAATGTTGGAGCAACTACGCGAGCCACCATCTATCCGCTGAATGACTTAACACCACAATAATAATAATCCGTCAAATGATTACAAAGTGAAGTATTGTAAAAGAAGGTGAAAAAATGGGTAAACAGCGAGGAAGTACAACTGTTATGGCGCTTATTGCGATGCTGGTTTTAGCAATAGGCTCTACGACATCAATCTATGTAGCGAATCGCAATGCAAAGAATTCTGTGGAATATAATGATGGTCTACAGGCTCAATACAGCGCTGAAGCAGCCGTTAGAACGATGTATGCAGCTGGCAAGGAGTCGTTAGAGCCAGCTAATGGATATGTGAAGGGATCCAAAGCGAATGATGCAATAGCTGACTGGATATTAGCAGTTAAAAATAAAGAACTTTCGGCATTGGAAATTAAGTTTCCCAATAGCAAGATGGGGCAGGCTGTTGTTCAACTTGCAACGAATGCAGAGGATCCTGCGGCATATGATGTGCGGGCAAAGGCAACGGTAAAAAGGGCCTCTCGATTGGCCTATAATAATAAAGTTAGTATGCTTGCCGGTAAACCGCCAACACCTGCCGTAGTGGGGGTAAATGCAGGAAAACTAGTTGCTTCTGCACAAGCAGATGAAAACAGACATTACAGTAATAAAAGCTATGATTGGCATGTTCCTGATGATTACCTAACAAATCCAAAGGCTGTTGTAACATCGCCGGCAGCTGGTGAAAAATCAGCTTGGAATGGTCTTACTAGTCAGCTGTTATTTGATGATGTATTAGGAGTAGATTTTAAACCAGCTGCTGAACTTAAGCGGGTATTTCGCGTTAATTATTTCCTTAAATTGACGAAGGTGCCGAATGATGCAAGCTCTGGTTCCGGATATGGAGTATATTATTTAGCAAAGAAAAGTACTCCTGGAAAGATTGAGAATAGTGCAAGTGACCCGACTGCTTATGTTGTACAATTTGATCCAGGTCTTCATCAGGGTTATGAATCGCCAGCTGGTGGCTGGGCCTGGGGAGCAGCTTATTTGACAGGTAATGCTGCCCCTGCTAACTGGCCTTATGGTGCAGTTATAGTCAAAAAAGTTATGGCTGATAAAACAGCTGGTTGGCAAAATGAAGTTTGGGATGAAAATGGTACAAACGATTATCGTCCTCATTATGCTTTCCAGGACAATAAAGAATTAGTTCAAAAGTTCTATGATGATACTGGAGCACTAATATCACCAAAAGTGGATCCAGCCCAGTTAAAAAAGAATGATGTGATTAATATTAAAACGGATGATTTGGCGACAATCGCCTTGCAACCAACTATTTTTGATCCCGATAAGAGCACAAAGACACCGAAAGTGACGCGAGTTCCGACTGTATTTGGCCCAGAGTTTACGGAAAAGTATCGGTATCGACCACCTGATTTGCGCATTGCTTATTCATTGGGCGATCTTGCAGAGGGAAATGTATGGCAAGCTAATACATACTATCCAGTGGACGCTAAAGTGGCAGTTGGTGTATGGGTAGATGAGAGTACTACCAATCGTATGGTATGGAAAGTGACTAAAGCAGGCATAAGTTCTAAGGCGAAACCATCTGATTTGAGTTCCTTGCCTGCAGATGGTGCTGTTGTAAACGATGGTGGAGTGCAATGGCGAGCAGAAGCAGCGCCAACAGCAGAAGATATTGCAAATGCGGTGTTAACTCATAGTGGACTCTCGATTGCGAAAATTTCTATGGCGGATCTTAACTACCGTGTTAATGCTGTCAATGGTACAACGGAGGCAACCGAACCATATAGTATTCCTTTTACGATGCTAAAGGGTAGCAAAAATAAGATTTCGGTTGAGTTATGGGCGGATACCAACGGTAATCGTATACATCTTATTCATGTCAATGATGTGTTAGTGCTGGCTTTCAATGATAGATATGACTCCGCGAAAAAAAATATTATTGATAAAGATTGGGAACTGACTCCGACTGCAGATGGGTATCAGCGAAGTACAGGGCTTCGGATCTGGAATGCTGCAGCTGAATTTTATAGTACTGATAGTTATGGTCAGGGTATGGCTACCGATGTAAGTGCAAAGTATGGAATTTGGGGATCATAGAGTTTATGATGTAATAAAATGTAGTTTTGGAAAGTATTTACAATGATTTTTTGATTTATTAAGGTAATATGAAGAAAAAAGTGCTATAATGATATTATGGAAATAATATCATTATAGCAGAAAAAAATCATATTCCTTATGATAACGTTTTTATAAAATTAAGAAGGAGTTAGATGAAAATGAGTGATGTTTTTAAGTTTAAAAACAAAACGACAAATGGAGAAAAAAATGTAGTTCCATCAGTTGATAGTGTGAAAAATGAAAAAACACAGAAAAAAAGTTTTTCTGCAAGTGTTAAAGACGTAGGTCAACTGAAAGAATATTTTGGTAAAATTGAGGAAATATATGCCGGGCTGATAGATGATTGGAAGGCATCAGAAGAACAATTAAAAGCTGCTAAGAATAGCTTGGTTGAGTATCAGGTAACAGCAGCGCAAGATATTAAAAACGTAGAAGGACAAATGGAAGAACTTCGTGAAAATATGTCACAACAACATAAAAATCATGCAATAGAACTCGCTAAGATATTGAAGGAAAAAGATGTAGCAGAACAATTAATTAATGAAGCAAATGCTGAGTTGATGATGCAGAAGAAAAATGCAGAACAAAATCTGAATGACTTGAATAAGTGCACGCAAGAATTAAATGTTGCGTACCAAGAAATAAATTTTCTGAAAATTCAATTGGAAGCAGAGAAGGATATTTTGAAAAGTACCGTTAAAAATCATGATCAAGTCATTAGTTTCCTTAAAAAACAACTTAGTGGTGGCAAGGATAGTGCAATAACAAACGTGGAAACGGTGCAAGAACCTACTATGCCTACAATGCAGGATGAACAACCAATCATCACTACTGACGTAAAAGTAACTCTGGAATCTACTAAGTCTAGTGAGGACGTAAGTACTGATACAGCAAAAGCAACAGTGATTCCAATGGCGCCTATTCCTCCTGCTGCACCTATTCCTGATACGCCTATTAGCGGGGGAGGAGGTTTGCAGCAGAACCGAATATTAACAGCACAGAAAACGCGTGAACAACTTAAGCAAAAATTGCAAGGTTTGCAAGCAAGTAAGTAAGTATGGTTTGATAACTATCAGTATAAAAAAGCGACATTGGTTTGTGCATTGTGGACAGGAGAATGTTCACAATGCAACTATTATCACCATATTATTACCGGAAAATAATAATTTATACAAAAATAACTAACAATTGTAAAATCATATTTAAAAGGATTCGTTTACATCGTTTATTTGGTATTATTATTTTATATGTTGTGATTGGTTTTAAGGTGGATTGTAATAATTCTTATTTAGCGCGTTAGGGGTGGACAAATTGTGAGTAAATTAGAGGCCTTGCAAGAGACAAAAACAAAAAAGTACGAGCTGACCAGAATACAACAACTCATGGTGATTGGCGTTATCGGGATTATCGTAATGTCTATATTTTATTATATGAATTCAGATGATGCGGTAGCAACGCCAACTCCACCTAATGTCAATACAAAGACAGCGGAAAAGACTCTCGGCAAAAAAGACAACGAGGTAACAGCGGCGGTCACACGCGATCCTTTTGGAATGGCTCCTGGTCATGAATCAGTGGATACAAAGAACAATAATGTTCTTTCGCGTGAGCAGCCTGGACAACCACCTAGTACTGTGCCGCTGATTCCAAATGGACGTCCATCATCTGCAAATTTGAAACTGACTGGTATTGTCACAAGTGCGAATGAGTCACTAGCTGTTATTAGTGCTGGTGGTAAACCTAGATTTTATAGTTTGAATCAGTATATTGGCTCAGACAAGATTATTGCGATCACAAGTAATTATGTGATTCTTGTAAATGGAGATCGAAGAACAGTATTGCAATTGGAAGCAGCTGGGCAAAAGGGAGGTAAATAATAGTGAAAAGTAAACTATATATAGTAACATTCATGTTACTACTGTCAATGTTAATATCGAGTGTCGGATTCGCAAATCCGCAAAGTTATAATTTTAATTTCTTAGATGAAGATATACGGGTGGTTTTAGGTACACTTGCTAGAATTAGTGATACTGATATGGTGATTGATGAAGCAATTAAAGGTAATATTACCATTACATTGAGAGATGTAACTTTTGACAGTGCCCTTGATATGATTACTTCTGCCAAAGGGTTGTCATATCGTAAGGTTGGTAAAGCCATTATTATTGAACCAGCTGATTTGGGGATGACTGAAGTTTTTAAGTTGCAATATACTCGAGGGGTGGATATTAAGAAAACCCTAGAGCCTATTGCTGGCACGGTTAAGGCAAAAATAGAATTGGACGAAGTATCCAATTCGATCATTGTGAGTGGCCCACCTGCAAGTTGCGCTCGTATTAAAGAGGTATTGAAATCAATTGATGTTTTGCAACAACAAGTAACCATTGAAGCAAAAGTGTTAGCGATTACCAAAGCAGGTACAAAATCGTTAGGCCTAGATTGGAAATGGGATCAGGCACCTATAAGTCCAGAACATACCGCGGCAACGTATGATCCTGCCACTGGTAAGTTGACGGCATACGGAAAAACTACTTATAAGGCGTCAAATGGATTTCTTCTATTTGGTCGTAATCCACTTGGTGATGCTTATGCATTTAACTTTTCTACGACAATCAATGCTTTGGTGACGAATAATAATGGTAAAATATTAGCAAGTCCTAAAGTTACAACAGTAAATGGTAAAGAGGCACGTATTTTTATTGGTGACCACATTCCGGTGTTAACAGCTACTATTTCGAACGGCGCAACGACAACGACAACCACCTATGTAGATGCAGGGATTAAACTGCTCTTTACGCCAAGTATTACATCCGATGGTACCATTAGTGCCAAGATCCTTACTGGTGTTAGTACGCCAACATTAATTGCGTCAATCAATAACTATACGATTACGACACGTGAGGCGGAGACAACTGTTTCGATGAAAGATGGAGAAACTATGGTCATTGCTGGGCTAATTGGCAAAAATCAAACGAAAGGTGTTAACAAGGTGCCGTTTTTAGGTGATCTTCCTATATTAGGGTCTTTGTTTAAAAGTGTAAGTAATTCAGATTCAGATACAGAAATAGTCATTTTTTTAACAGCTAAAATAGTAAAATAGATGAGTCCTTTAGGAATAGGTGGTGTTAAACATCAGACGCAAACGTTTGGGTGATTTACTAGTTGAGACTTCTTTAATAACTCACGAGCAATTAGAGCATGGGTTAGAAATAAATAAAAATAGTGGTAAGCGTCTGGGAAAAGTGCTGATTGAGCTTGGTTATGTAACCGAAGATGCTGTGCTTCAAGTCTTGGAATTTCAGTTAGGGATTTCTTACGTCGATTTATCAACTGTTACGATTATGCCAGCAATTGCTGCTTTGATTCCCGTATCTTTGGCTGAACGGCATCAGGTAATACCCATCAAGCTTGAGGGAAAAAAACTGATATTGGCGATGTCAGATCCTACGAATTTCTTCGCAATTGATGATGTGCGGATGATCTCAAATTATGATGTAGAGCCAGTTATTTCTAGTGAAAAAGATGTAATTAGAGCCATTAGAGAGGCATACGGTGTAAAAGATCTAGTAGATAAAGCGGTTAATCAAATACGAACGGAAGATACAACACTTCAGACTGGAATGCAGACTGCTGAAGACGCACCGATCATTAGCTTGGTCAACTCTATTATTAGCCAAGCCATTAAAGATATGGCAAGTGATATTCATATTGAACCACAAGAGAAACAGTTGCGTGTGCGTTTTCGTATGGATGGTATGTTACAAGAGATTGGTGTTTTTCCTCGTGATATTCATGCTGCCATTCTTGCTCGCATCAAGATAATGGGGGAAATGGATATTGCCGAACGCAGAGTGCCACAAGATGGACGAATAAAATTCAGGGAAAGCAATCGAGACGTTGATATTCGGGTATCCACCTTACCGACCATTATAGGTGAAAAAGTAGTTATGCGTCTACTTGATCAGCAAGCGGTTATCTTAGATATCAATAAACTTGGATTTTCTGCAGAAAATGCTGAGATGTATCGCAAATTATACACCCAGTCTTATGGCATGATTCTTGTTACGGGTCCTACAGGTTCTGGTAAAACGACTACACTTTACTCTACACTTCTCGCTGTTAATTCGCCAAGTAAAAATCTTGTTACTTTGGAAGATCCTGTGGAATATCGGTTGCCAAGCATTAATCAAGTACAGGTCAATGCGAAAAGTGGGCTTGATTTTGCTAGTGGTCTACGTTCCCTGCTGCGTCAAGATCCGAATGTAGTATTGGTCGGCGAAATTCGAGATGGAGAAACCGCTGATATTGCCATTCGTGCTGCATTGACAGGGCATTTAGTATTTAGTACTTTACATACTAACGATGCGGCAGGAACGATTGTTCGTTTACTTGATATGGATATTGAACCATTTTTAGTAGCTTCTTCCGTATTAGGTGTTATTGCTCAACGTTTAGTACGTGTGATTTGTCCACAATGTAAAGATAACTATATTGTAGATCCTAATTCCATAGAAGGAAAATTTTTGGGAATTGGTCCGGATGAAAAGGTGATGTTATATCGAGGGTTAGGATGTACATTTTGTAATAACAAAGGATATCGCGGACGGTTGGCGATTCATGAAATTATGCCAATTACTTCTAAAGTGAGGGAAGCAATTAATCGCAAAGCTTCCAGTGATGAAATTTGTAATATTGCTATCGAGCAAGGTATGATTACGATGCAACAAGATGGTATTCGAAAGGCATTAGCAGGTATTACAGATATCGCAGAAGTAATGCGTGTAGCTTATTCTGGTAGCATTGGGGAGGGGTCATAATGGAAGATTTGTTGCGAGAGGCAGTACAAGAGCGAGCTTCTGATATACATCTTACGGTTGGTGTACCACCAATTTTTCGGATAAATGGTGAATTAGTAAAAACTGAATATCCAAAGCTAACACGGCCAGATACCGAGAAGATGTTTATTAAAATTTCTAGCAAAGAACAACAACAATTATTTGCAGAACAAGGAGAACTTGACTTTTCTTTTGCTCTTCCCAATATAAGCCGTTTTCGAGTCAATGCGTTTTGTCAACGTGGCTCCGTAACGATTGTTATTCGGATTGTAAATGATAAAATACCTACATTAGATGAATTGGGACATCCGCCAATTTTTAAAACATTATCATCCCAACCTAGGGGGCTAGTCCTCATTACAGGCCCTACTGGTAGTGGTAAATCTACTACCCTAGCCGCGATGATTGATTTAATTAATAGTAGCCGTGCTTGTCATATTTTGACGCTAGAAGATCCGATTGAATATGCACATAAACACAAGAAATCTATTGTGAATCAGCGCGAAATACATTCGGATACGAAATCTTTTCATATTGCTCTTCGTGCCGCTTTGCGTGAAGATCCAGATGTAATTCTCGTAGGTGAAATGCGTGATCCGGAAACCATTGCTACGGCGATTACTGCAGCTGAGACTGGACATTTGGTTTTTGCCACGTTACATACTGGTAGTGCTGCGCAAACGATCGATCGTATAATTGATGCGTTTCCAGCTTATCAACAACAACAAATACGTATGCAATTATCGGTTGCTATTCAAGGAATTGTTGCGCAACAGCTACTACCTAGAATCGATATAAAGGGTAGGGTTGCAGCACTAGAAGTATTGATCGCTACTCCTGCAGTTCGCAATGTCATTCGTGAAGGCAAGAATCAACAGCTTACTTCTATCATTCAGACAGGACTACAATCGGGGATGTTGCCAATGGATGTGTCATTGCGGGATTTATATCGTCAGGGTATCATATCTTACGAGGAAGCCATATCTCGCGCTTTAGATGAGGAAACCTTCCTTCGTCTTATCAACGCTTAAAAAGTAGAAAGAAGGAGATTATAAGTGGCTAAAACATTTGCTTATCGAGCGAAAGATAGTAAAGGACAAGAAATAATTGGCAGTATATTGGCGGATAATGAAAATGCTGTAGCAGTCCATATTCGGGAAAAAGGCTATTTCATTACACAGATCAAGGAAAAAAGGGATAGTCGTTCTGTACAGGCCTTTATTGAAAATCTACGAAGTGTCAATATAAAGGAAATTGCCGTGTTTTGTCGTCTGTTTTCGACTATGATTGATGCTGGTTTATCTTTGGTAATAGCCCTTAATATACTGATTGAGCAGACGGAAAACCCACGTCTAAAGGCTGCTCTTCAAGATGTTTATAAAAAGATCAAGGAAGGGGAACCTTTATCACGGGCTTTGCGAGATTATCCCCGGATATTTCCTTCTATCATGATTAATATGATAGAAGCTGGTGAAGTCGGTGGGATGCTAGATGATGCTCTGAGTCGCCTTGCCATCCATTTCGAAAAAGAACATAAAATGAATCAAAAAATCAGATCAGCGATGGCTTACCCAACGGTAGTCAGTGTTATCGCAGTAGGTGCTGTGGGTTTTATCTTAACTTGTGTTCTACCAACGTTTGTAACAATGTTTCAAGAGGCAAACATGAAATTACCATGGATCACTAGTATGTTATTAGAGCTTAGTAATTTTTTACGTAGTAATATACTGATTATTATTCCATTGCTAGTGATTGGTTTTTATGGAATGAGACTTGCATTACAAAAAGAAAAGTTTAAGAAAAAATTTGACATCATCGTTCTTAAGCTACCGATTGTCGGTATGCTGACACGTAAGATTGGTATTGCTCGTTTTAGTCGTACTTTTAGTACGTTGCTTCATAGTGGTGTGCCCATCATTTCTGCCTTGGAAGTGGTACAGAAAACCATGGGTAATCTTTGCATGATAGAAGCATTAGAAGGAGCACTAGGCGGTATTAAAGAAGGTAGAAGCCTAGCACTGACTTTAGCGGATACTAAAATGTTCACATCTATGGTGACTCAAATGGTGTCCATTGGTGAGGAAAGTGGTGCTTTGGATAAAATGCTAGAAAAAGTGGCTGATTTTTACGAAAGCGATGTTGACGATATGATCACTCGCATGAATAGTATTATAGAGCCTTTAATTATTGTGGCACTTGGTATGGTAATCGGCACGATTATCCTGGCTATTATGATACCAATGTTCGATGTTATGTCAGGGGCCATGGTAAAATAAAAAATTGTACGGATAAGGAGGTGATTTATTTATCGCAGTAGCGGATGCTTAGTAGTATTAGTGCAAAATAAATTTAATGAAAAGAGGTAATGTTATGTTAATGAATGTAAGAAAGAAAATCCAAAATCAAAAAGGTTTCACATTGGTTGAATTATTAGTTGTTATTGCAATTATTGGTATCTTAGCAGCTGTTGCCATTCCTAGAATGTCGGGTGCCACACAGGCTGCTAGAGATGGTAGATTAACTTCTGATCTAGCTACGGTTGATAGTGCATTATCGATGTACTATGCAAAAAATCTTGCATATCCTGCCGATATAGATACACTGACTAAAAACCCTGATAAATTCTTAAATTCCGAACCTAAAGATGCTGCAGGTGGAGCATTATCTTATACAGTGACTGCTGCTTCTGGTGGTACACCTGCTTCGTATTCATTATCAGGGAAAAAATCGGATGGTACGACTACTGTGACTTCAAATGGTAGTGGTAATTAACTGTTAATCAAGTAAATTGAATATTTGAGTGAAAGACAGGGTAGTGTTTCATAAGGCGACTCTTGTAGTCGCCTTGGCTATCCATTAGTAGATTAAACTGGTAAGGAGAATCTTAATTGTGTAATGAAGTAATGATTTTTACTTTCGGTTTACTCATTGGTAGCTTTCTCAATGTTTGCATCTACCGTCTACCGCAGAATGAGTCAATCGTTACTCCTCCTTCTCGCTGCATGAGTTGTAGCACTCGTCTTAAGCCTTGGGATTTGATTCCCGTTGTTAGTTATCTATTATCGCGTGGTCATTGCCGCTATTGCAATGCTAGTTTTTCAGCGCGTTATGCGCTAGTAGAATTACTTACCGGATTATTATTTGTGTGGTGTTTACAGGTATTTGGCTACTCTTTGCTATTGGTCAAAGCACTTATTTTTACATCTTTTTTTATTGTGATTACTTTTATTGACTACGATCATCAGCTCATTTTAGACAAGGTGTTAGTATGGCTAGCTGGCGCTGGTGTTGTTATAAATTTATGGACAGGCAGTGTGGGCATCGTAGACATGCTGATTGCTGGCGCTATCGGTGGAGGATTATTGCTGATCATTATCCTCGTGAGTGGTGGTGGCATGGGTGCTGGCGATATGAAATTTACTGCGGCTTTAGGATTATGCTTTGGTTGGCAATATATATTAGTGATCCTGCTATTATCATTTCTTTTTGGTGGTATTGGCGGTATAGTACTAATGGCTTGTAACATAAAAAGCCGCAAAGATTTAATTCCTTTTGGTCCCTATATCGCTTTGGCTGCTCTCGCAACTTTATTATATGGAGATGATATCATCACTTGGTATTTAGGTAACCTAATGTTGTGACCATACGAGGGCAGGTTATCATTACCATTGATAAAATCGTAAGAGACATGCACTATGCTAAAACAATCTTGAGTCCAGTTATCATTGTAGGAATTTATTAGGGAGGGTGATTGTGTTGGAATGTAACCATTATACGAAAGGCATAGAAAGTGTAAAACAATGTCCTCATTATGAAGAGATAGGTGAGCAATATGTTGAAAAAAATTGAGACATTCTTATTAAAAAAATCGTCTGACTTAATTGGTATTGATATTGGGACAGGGACCATAAAACTTGCTGAAATAGCGGTAAAAGGTCATCAACCTGTATTGAAAAACTACGCTATCATTGATCTACCTGATAAGACAGTAGAAAATGGTCATATTGTTGATCCTGAAAAGTTGTCTGCTACTTTAAATAAATTATTGTCGATGACTCGCACGTCTTCGAAGAATGCTGTAGTTGCTGTTGGTGGGCGGGTTACGTTTGCCCGTGAATTAACTTTTCCTAAGATGACAGTTAAGGAACTTGGAGAAGCTATTAAGTGGGATGTAGGTAAATATATACCTTATACTCCTGGTAGCTTTAACTTTGATTTTTCTATTATTGGTTCAGGCAATACGGAAAATGAAATGAAAGTATTGTTAGTTGCATCGCCCTTAGAGAATATTGAGACAATTGTCAAGGTGGTTAAAAAAGTGGGACTTATACCTGTTGCAGTTGACATTGAACCATTGGCATTATACCGTATCTTTACGGATGTCCAACAGCAGATGGTGATTGATATAGGGGCTGATTTTTCACAGATTATTGTATTTCAAAATGGTAGCCCATCGGTTGTTCGCAATATTCCTTTGGGGGGGCAAAATTTTACTCAAGTGATTATGGATGAGCTAAAGATGGATTTTAATGAAGCGGAAAAAATGAAAGAAACGAAGTTTATTTTATCACAGTCTAATGTTGGTGAGGAGTATAGTAAAGTCCAGAGTCAAATGGAATTGGTTGTGAGTGAATTTGTCCAACACATCAGCCGTACAGCTGAATATTATCAACAACAAAATAAAAATTCTAAAATTGATAAAATATTTGTTACGGGTGGCGGAGCTAGACTTGATCACTTTACCGAGCGCTTAACTGCAAAATTGGACTTTCCAGCTGAACTCTATGACCCTTTAACAAAATTGAAATTACCAAGGAACCTTGAAAAAACACATTTACAGAAAGTAGCGCCACAGTTGGCGACAGCAATCGGGCTGGCGTTACGCGGAGGTGGCGAATGATTAGAATCAATCTTTTACCGCAGGCAGAACGTCAATCCAAATGGCCAGTTGATCGATTACTCTTACTAGGTGCTTCTCTTTTTTGCATAATACTTTGCGGTATATACTTATATACTTTCTATGCAAATTGGGATATTGATCAAAATTTACAGGCAACTCGCAGCAAGTATGAGTTACTCAAACCAACCCGTGATAATATGGCAAAAGCAACAACTAAGCAACAATTATTCGATAAGAAAAATAATATTTTGGTAGGACTGACAAAAGAGCGTCAATCCATATATACAATTATTCAACATATCACGAATGTATCACCCTCTAAAATATGGTTTACAGAGATGGGGAAAGATGATAAAGGTATGGTCAAAATAAAGGGATGGGCAATTAATTATCCAGAAGTAGCTCAATTTATGAACATTATGGAAAATGATCAATTTGTAGTGGATTCGGTATTGTCGAATGTTGAGAAAAAAGAGAATGCACGCGCTGCTACATTTGAAATCGTAGTAAAGCCTAGGGGGATATAAGGATGAATAATTTTTCCTGGGGAAAGTTAAATGATCGTGAAAAAATTAGCATATTTGTATTTTGCCTAGTACTTATTATGTATTTATTTTATGATTTTATACTAGCTCCCAAATGGCAACAGATTGATGAGTTGAATGCTCAATTAGCAACAGAACAGCAACAGGTAAAGGTAGTTGAAAACTTTCAAGTGGCTCATCCGAATCAAGAAGCATTTCTTATTGAGTTAGATAGTAAAATTATTCATGTTGGGACTATGCTTCCTGATAATCCTGAAATTAGTACATTATTAGTACAGTTTGAGCAATTATCTCGTGAGTGTGGTGTAAAACTAAACTACCTCAAACCCACTAAAATAAACAATAAAGATAAAGAAGGGTATCGAGAATTTGAAATTGAATTTTCCATTAATGGAACCTTTGCTCAAAATATGGATTTCTTAAATAAAACGGAACGTGGATTACGTTTTATTAATATTACTGGCATTACTATGCAAATAGATAAAAAGAATTTAGATAGTAAAATTACAGCAAAAGTATATAGCTTTGGTGTGCCTGCAACGAAAGCTCAAATACCACCTGGAGCGGTTGCACCAGCTAAGGATAAGGAGAAGGATGCGAAAACTGCTACGGATAATAAAGCAGCAACTCCGACATCAGCACCGCCGGTTCCCAATAATAGTCCTAAAAAATAAAATATAGACATTCACTATATCGATTCGTCGAACATGCCCTTCTTGTCGACATGAGGAATCATATTGTGTATACTAAGAGAAACACCTGTAAGGATTTCGTTAGCGATTCTCATAGGTGATTTCTCTTATGTTAATTATTTAATATGAACAAGGGTGTGAAAAGCTTGAAGTTTAAAAATTGTATGGAAGATTTTGTGTTACATCAATTAGATGCTGTTATTGCTAGCAATCAGGGAGTGTGTAACTGCAAACAGTGTCGGCATGACATTGTAGCGATGGCACTCACTCGTTTGCCTGCTCATTACGCAGTCACTTCTAGAGGGGAAGTCTATACACGCGTAAAAGCCCAAGAACAGCAATTCAATGTCGATGTCATCACGGCTATAACCGACGCCATCAATATTGTAAAACAATATCCTCACCACGAAGAAGCAGAATAAAACGCTCAAATGAGACAGGGTGACGGTTCTCCTGTCTCAACTGTCTTAAAGAAGTGAAGAAACAACTGATTATGTGAAAAGTGCATAAAAACATAGAAAATCATTGTGAAAGGATCACGATGATTTCGCATTGACGGCCTTTACTAAGTCTGTTATTCTAAAGATAGTAAGAAAACTTTTTGCAAGAGATTACTAGTCAATGAGGACTGAAATGTCATGTATATCGATAAGATAGGCATGATGTTCCAGTCTTTTTTTATACAATCAAATAAGTGAAAACTTTTAGATGGTATAAAAATAAGTAGCTAAATTTCTAATGTGGATAGGGAGGCAGTACGATGAAAGAATATGGTTTATTTATTGACGGAAAGTGGATTGTAACGGATGACAAGATTGGTGTAATCAATAAGGCAACAGGAAAAGAGAGTGCTTTTATTTCGGTAGCAGGTCAAGCGGAGGTAAGGGCTGCTGTTGATGCTGCAGAAAAAGCGTTTCAGACTGTTAAAATGGAGTCCTATCAACGTTATGAAATATTGATGAAGGCAAGTCAGCTTCTGATGATCAATCAAAAGAAAATGGCAATGTTCTTGTCTGAAGAAGTAGGGAAACCGTTAAAAGAAGCCATGGGGGAAGTAAGTAGAGCGCAGCAGACTCTGATTTTGTCAGCAGAAGAGGCCAAACGAATGACTGGCGAAATGGTACCTCTTGCTGGAGCACCAGGCTGTGATAAACGTTTAGCATTTACCATGCGGATGCCGGTTGGGGTTGTATGTGCGATTACTCCTTTTAATTTCCCACTTAATTTGGCATGTCATAAAATTGGACCGGCTCTAGCTGCTGGAAATGCTGTCGTATACAAACCAGCGACTGTCACTCCATTATCGGCAGTGTTACTATGTGAAATTTTTGCAGAAGCAGGATTGCCGGCTGGGTATATAAATTTATTGACTGGATCAGGCTCTAAGCTTGGGAAGTTTTTGACGGAAGAACCAAGAATACATTTTTATAGCTTTACCGGCAGCCCAGCTGTGGGGAAAGAGTTAATGAAAAATGCAGGATTTCGTCGTGTAGCACTGGAACTAGGCTCTAATTCCGCGAATATCGTACATCATGATGCTGACATTGCAGCAACGGCTGTGCTGTGCGCAAAACATGCATTTGCCAATGCAGGGCAGGTCTGCATATCTTGCCAGAGAGTCTATGTACATCGTAGTGTGTACCAAGAGTTTTGTGATCAGGCAGTAGCTTATGCAAAAACAGTCGTCATGGGTGATCCTCTTGATGCTGCTACGGATCTTGGACCGATGATTAGCGAGCAGGAAGCGATTCGAATGGAAGAGTGGCTGACGGAAGCCATTGCGGATGGAGCCAATGTATTAATCGGTGGCAAGCGTAAGGGTGCTTGGTATGAACCAACGATTGTAACGGATGTGAAAGCGGATATGAAGATTGTATCTATGGAAACATTTGCACCTGTTTTTTCGATCATACCATATGATACGATTGAGGAAGCCATTAAGCTAGTGAATGATTCGATCTATGGACTACAAGCTGGCGTATTTACCAACTGTCTAGATGTTGCTAGATTGTGTGCAATGAAGATTGAAACGGGTGGAGTCATTATCAATGATGGCGCTACTTTTAGAATGGATAATATGCCTTATGGCGGGATCAAGGAAAGTGGTATTGGCAAAGAGGGTCCGCAGTATGCTGTGAAAGAAATGACGGAAGAAAAATTAGTCGTTTTTAATTTTTAACGATACAATATTGTAAACCGAAAGGAGGATGCTCGTTATGATCAGTGGTCGCGAAGTCATCAATTTACCTTCCTTGACGAAACTTACGGTTGTGGCTGGAACATCTGGTTTGGATCGATTGGTGCGGTGGGTGCATTTTATTGATCTGCCAGATGTGATTCCTTGGGTACAAGGCGGTGAACTTTTGATTATCACGGGCATTGGACTGAACGGTGATATCGATAAACTAACTGATATTGTCAAAGGATGTATCAAAAAGAAACTAGCAGGACTGATTGTAAATGTTGGTCCTTATATCAAGGAAGTTCCTGCTGAGGTTATTGAATTGGCAGACAAGGCTGATTTTCCTATTTTTGAACTGCCATGGGAAGTTAAAATTATTGAGGTAACAAGGGAAATCTGTAGTCATATTGTCATGAAACAAACAGAGCAACGATCCATAAAGGATTTTTTAGAACAACTGTTACTTTGCCCATTAGAAAATCCGGAAGTGTTAATTCAACGGGCAGCTTATTATGGATATGATTTGGCAAAACCACATCAGGTCGCGATTATTAGCCCAATCCGTTTAACCGAATTTTTGCAGGCGCGAAAAGCAAAAGATGAAAAGGCTTTGATCACCCTGAAAGTCCGTTTTGAGCAGATTATTCGCGATGTAATGAATAGACAGGGCGCAAAAATTTTACAAATGCTTTGGGCTGATGATGTTGTATTGTTAATGCCGTATGAAAATGAGAGTATAGGGGCGCAGCAAAATGTCGATATTTTGTCTAAAGTACTAGAAAAGCTTACGGCTACGATGCCGGGGTTAGCTGTTACGGTAGGGCTAGGTGGTCGATTTGAAAGTTTACAAGCTGCTAGACAAAGTTACTTGCAGGCGATGAAAGTATTGCGTTTTGCAGAGCGTAAGCCAGGATCGACGGCGATTTATGCATATGAGCAACTGGGTATTTATAAATTGTTATTTGAAATCGATCCTAATAAATTAGCAATGTATTATCAAGATGTGATTGGCTGCCTCAATCAATATGATCAGAAACACCAAATGGATATGGTAGCGACTCTATTTGTCTATTTTGAAGAAAATTGTAATGCGGCAAAAACGGCGAAGCGTTTATTTGTTCATCGCAATACTCTTGATTACCGCTTGAAAAAAATTGAGGAAATTACGGGGAGAAATTTAGACGATCCTTATGATCGTCTAACACTTCAGCTCGGAGTGATTATTGGTAAGCAAATGACGAGTGAACTTTTTGCTAATGATTTAAAATGACAAAAGTGAATATATCACAAAGAAATATGGCATATATTATGAATTGTTCACATAGACGTACGACGGTATATTTGATACTATTTAACTATAGCAATGAGGTATTTAGCAATGGCGCTGATGTATATCCTGCCTAGGATATATGCAGCGCTTTTATATTTAATTATGATGAGGAGGGCTATTACAATGAGTAATACAGAAAAACTGATACAAAGAAAAAATAATGCGGTTGCCAGAGGGATCGCTAATTCCACAGGAGTTTTTGTAGAAAAAGCTAGTGGAGCTGTCATGACTGACGTCGATGGCAGAGAGTTTCTGGATTTTTATGCTGGTGTAGGCGTTTTGAATGCGGGGCATTGTCCAGAACCAGTAGTGAAAGCGATACAAGCGCAAGCGGGGAAACTACTTCACTCTTTCTTTGCCATTGGGATGTATGAACCTTATGTAGCACTGGCTGAAAAAATGAATGCTCTAATGCCAGGCAGCTCACCGAAAAAGACGATGTTTGCGAATAGTGGTGCAGAAGCGGTTGAAAATGCAGTAAAAATTGCTCGTCATGCGACAAAAAGAACAGGCATTATTGCTTTTGAAGCTGCATTTCACGGACGCACCTTTATGACAATGAGCTTGACTAGTAAAGTGAAACCTTACAAATATGGTTTTGGACCTTTTGCTCCTGAAATTTATAAAGTTCCTTCCGCATATTGTTATCGCTGTCATTACCGCTCTACGTACCCAGGTTGCGGTATGCACTGCTTAGAAAACTTCGAACGATTCTTTGCAGCTGAAATTGATGCAGAGCACATTGCGGCGATGATTATTGAACCAATCCAAGGCGAAGGTGGTTTCATTGTACCACCACCAGAATTCTTGCCAGGTCTTAAGTCGATTTGTGAAAGCAAGGGCATTTTAATGATCGCTGATGAAGTACAAAGTGGCTTTGCTCGAACGGGAAAAATGTTTGCCATTGAAAACTGGGGCGTAGAACCCGATCTAATGACCACAGCTAAATCAATTGCCGCTGGTATGCCGCTAAGCGCTGTAACGGGTAAAGCAGAATATATGGATGCACCGGATGCTGGTAATATTGGTGGTACGTATGGTGGGAATCCATTGTCTTGTGTGGCTGGTTTAGAAACTATCAAATTTATTGAAGAACAGAAACTTTGTGAACGAGCAACGCAGGTAGGCAATACAACAATGATGAGACTGAAAGCATTGCAGGAAAGATGTAGCGCAATTGGTGATATTAGAGGTGTTGGTTCGATGATTGGTATTGAACTTGTCAAAGATAGACAAACCAAAGAACCAGCAAAAGAAATTACAAGTAAAGTAGTAAAATACTGCTTGGAACAAGGCGTCATGTTAATTAGTGCTGGTATTTTCAGTAATGTAATTCGCTTGTTGATTCCGCTAGTCGTTACGGATGAACAATTAGATCGTGGGCTTACGGTTTTAGAACAAAGCATCTTGCGGGCTGTTTCGGAAGGCTAATTGGTAAATCGCAAGAACAAGCAGAGTTGAGTGCTCAGACAAAATGGTAAAGTGAATGGGTAAAGTAGTATATAAATAGTGTATAGCTCCAATAAATAGCGTTTCGCTACTTGTTGGAGCTATACATATTCTAGGCGGAGTTCATGTTATTAGTTTTCACAGTGCTATTTGAATATTATGGAGTAAGAAAGTATTTCTTTATGCCATTATAAATGCCAAAGGCTACTTTTTTGTCAAAAGTAGAATTAAGGAGTAATTTTTCTTCTTTTGGGTTCGAAATAAAAGCGACTTCTGTCAATATAGCTGGCATATTTGTATATTTGAGAACGTAATAATCATTGGGGAAAAATCCCCGATTATACAACTTTGTTTGAGCAATCATATTGTCTTGTACTAGATGAGCAAGAGTATTTTGACTGCCTGGATAAAAATATGTTGTTGTACCATTTGCGTATTCAGAAGAGGCATCGGCGTGAATACTAATAAATAAGTCGGCGTTAGCCTGATTTGCGACATCAACACGTGCTTGTAGCTCTTCAATGTCGGAAGCTCCTTCGTATGCTACGTCTTGATCAGATGTTCGGGTTAGGATAACCGTCGCTCCGCTAGCAGATAGAAACTTACTTACATCGCGGGCGATGGATAGGGTAATATTTTTTTCGGAAACATTACTAGGCCCGATAGCACCAGTGTCACTACCGCCATGACCAGGATCCACTACGATTACTTTGCCTTTTAGTGATTGCTTTTGGGTATCATACGGTGCAGCACTTACTTTAGATAATAGTGGGTTTATTAATAATAATAGAGTGATTATACTAATGGAGAGTCGTATTTGTTTTTTCATATAGCATCCTTATTCCAGTTATCATTTTTTAAGGTGAATAGTAAGATTATACTTTATATAAGCGATTAATAACAAACGTAATATTTCCCACTACTTTTGTGAATCGATGCTTAGTATTGATCTATTAAAGTTTGCGTGTTAGTATAATGCTAAGTAGAGACAGCAGTAGATACAGATTATGAAAGAAATGAAGGTGATATTTTTTGAAACTCGTTGTGACCGATTTAGATGGTACATTACTCAATTCAAAGCATGAAATCAGTGTAGAAAATATTGAGGCTTTGAAATATACTCAGAAGCAAGGAATAGAAGTTGCTATTGCAACAGGTAGAACATATGGGAATGCGCTAGCTCTTTGTAAAAAAGCTGGTTTAAAAACGCATATTATCTCCAATAATGGCTCTTTTGTTTATACGAAAAACGGAAAACTTCTAGAGAAAACAGGAATTGATATGCAATATGTAAAAGATGGATTGTGTTGGTTACAAGATCATCATTATAGTTATTCCATTTGTACGGATAAAAACTTTTTTATGCCCGATAATATCAGTAGTCTTCTCATTCGTGATTTTGAAAATGCGAAAGAAGTGGACGCAGTATGGAATGATGACAATGTTAGACAAATGATAAAGTCTAAAATCATGAAGTTAGATGGATTGCAATTGATGAAAAATGTCGCAGACGTATTGAAGCAGGACGTTACCATTGGTCATATTTCAGTCACTACTTTTGATAAAAATAAAAATTCTGCGGGTAAAAAATATTTTTCTGCGTATAAAGACTTGTCGGTCGTTGCTTCCGAAAATATTATTTTTGACGTAATGCATAGCTCGGTATCCAAAGGCAATGGCCTTCAATATTTGGTTGATCATTTGGGGATTTCGTTTCAGGATGTAATGGCAATTGGTGATAATTACAATGATATCTCGATGCTAGAAAAAGTGGGCTATAGTGTGGCAATTGGCAATGCGGAGCAAGATGTAAAAAAAGTTTGTAAGCATATCTCGCTGACGAATGATTTACATGGTGTAGCTCATATTATCAATGAACTGGTTCCTCGCTCTGCTGTTCGGGTATCAACGCCAGCCTAGTGAAATGAGATAACAGAATGCGACAACAGGGCCGTCCCTAATATGTAAAGGGTGGAGAAGAAATGAACAAAGAATCCATTTATGGATTGACATTAGAGCAATTAATTGAATGGTTTATAGAAAATGGACACAAAAAATCTAGGGCTTTAGAGGTATGGGATTGGCTGTATCGAAAACAAGTAACGGCATTTTCAGCAATGACCGACGTGAATGAACAGTGTATTGAACTATTAACCGAGCACTTTGTCATTGAAACAGTAACAGAGCGTCTTCGCCAAGAATCAACAGATGGAACCGTCAAGTTCCTATTTGCATTACAAGATGGTAATGTAATTGAAACGGTATTGATGAGAAATAAATTTGGCTTGTCAGCTTGTGTCACTACGCAAGTCGGTTGTAATATTGGCTGTAGTTTTTGCGCTAGTGGACTACTCAGTAAAAAGCGTGATTTATCGAGTGGCGAAATGGTGCAGCAGATTCTGAAAGTGCAGCAGTACCTAAACAAAGGGCAACAACAGGAAAGAGTCAGTCATGTTGTGGTGATGGGAATTGGTGAGCCATTTGATAATTTGAAAAATCTAGTGGATTTTTTGCAGATTATCAAAGATCATAAGGGCCTTGCTATTGCGGCAAGACGTATCACCGTATCGACGAGTGGCCTTGTCGATCAAATTTATGAATTTACCGATATGAATTTGCAGGTAAATCTGGCCATTTCATTGCATGCTGCCAATAATGAGCTTCGCTCGCAAATCATGAAGATCAATCGTGTTTTTCCGATTGAACCATTACTAAAAGCCGTTGAGTATTATGTACAAAAGGCAAATCGGCGAGTTACGCTCGAATATATTTTATTAAAAAATATTAATGATCGCAGAGAAGATGCCCTTGAACTCGCGGAATTGATTGGGGAAAAGAAGGGGAACGTCAATGTTAACTTAATTCCCTATAATCCAGTCGATGAACATAGTCAATATCAACGAAGTGACAGAGAGGTAATGCGAGCATTTTATGATACGCTAAAAAAGCAAGGTATCAATTGTAGCATTCGTCTGGAACATGGAACGGATATCGATGCTGCTTGTGGGCAACTGAGAAGTAAGCAAATGAAAGAATCGATAGCAAAGAACTCTAGTCAAGACCATGGTGTATGATGGTTTTGATTAGAGTTCTTTTTTTGAATCATTAGTGTTATAATTTAGAAAGAACAACGTTAGGAAAATGAAACCATAGGAGGAATCTGACAATGACATTGCCAAAGATAGGGTTTATTGGTACAGGCGTTATGGGGAAAAGTATGGTTGGACATTTAATGACAGCAGGTTATTCATTAATGGTATATAATCGGACAAAAGCAAAAGCACAGGAATTGTTAGATCGTGGTGCGGTTTGGGCTGATACGGTTGCTGATATGGCGGCGCAATGTAATATTGTGATTAGCATAGTGGGGTATCCACAAGATGTAGAGGCTACATATTTGGGTGATGCTGGACTCATCGCCAACGCACAAGCAGGAACGATTTTGATTGATATGACGACATCATCACCAATGTTAGCAAAAAAACTATACAAAGCAGGATTAGAAAAAGGCGTGAAAGTGCTGGATGCTCCTGTATCTGGCGGAGATGTTGGTGCTCGCCAGGCCAAGCTTTCGATTATGGTCGGCGGAGATGAGGCTACATTTAAGGAAGCGTTGCCAGTATTTGAGTGTTTGGGTAATAATATTGTGTTACAGGGTGCGATTGGTGCTGGTCAACATACAAAAATGTGCAATCAGATTGCGATTGCTGCCAATATGATGGGGGTTTGTGAAGCCATGGCTTATGCGAAGAAAGCCGGACTAGACCCTGAGAAAGTACTAATTAGCATTGCGACAGGCGCCGCTGCCAGTTTTTCTTTGAGCAATTTAGCGCCACGTATGCTTGCTGGCGACACGGCTCCTGGTTTTTACGTGAAGCATTTTATTAAAGACATGAAGATTGCGATTGAATCAGCAGAAGAAATGGGTCTGATGGTTCCCGGCTTAACGTTAGCCAAATCTCTATATGAAAAGCTAGCAGCTGCTGGTCATGAAAATAGTGGAACGCAAGCATTATTTACGCTTTATATGGGACAAAAATAAACGCGTGGTGCATTAAAATGCTCTAAACCTTAAAATATTGAGGTTTAGAGCATTTCTTATTTATAGTGTTCCCCTGTATAATAAGAGAGTGATATATATAATGAAACATTCAAGGAGGATTCAGAGTGAAAAATTTATTTGATCAAACACAATTTTCTGGTATGAAACTAAAAAATAGATTGGTCCGTTCGGCTACTTATGATGGTTTTGCCGATGAACAAGGGCATATGACGGAAGCATTATTTCAGGTGTATGAGAATCTGGCTAAAGGTGGAGTCGGTACGATTATCACAGGCCTTACTGCTGTAACAGATTTAGAGCAGCCTAGTCCTGGCCAGATGTGTATTTACGATGATTCTTTTATTGAAGAATATAAGAAATTGACGGATACAATTCATACCTATGATGCGAATATTATCCTGCAACTGGCTTGTCTTGGTTCGCAAAACTCGTTTGATGAGAATAGCGGGAAAATCATGTGGGGGCCAAGCGCCATCGAAGATACTTATTATAAAAGTTGCCCACAAGAAATGACAGTGCAAGAAATTCAATACGTGCAAAATGCCTTTGCTGATGGAGCCCTAAGAGCGAAGCAGGCAGGGTTTGATGGTATTCAAATGCATGCGGCTCATGGGTATTTATTGAGTAAATTTTTAACACCTTATTATAATCGTAGAACGGATAGTTATGGTGGAAGTATTGATAATAGAGCAAGGATGATCATCGAAACATATCAAGCCATACGGGAAAAAGTAGGGACTGAATATCCGGTTCTTATTAAAATTAATTGTGATGATTTTATGGAAGATGGCATGACCTTTGACGAATGCAAATATGTATGCCAAAGATTAGTAGAACTCGGCATCGGTGCGATTGAAATTAGTGGTGGTAGTCCTTCCTCTCGCCCTCGAGAAGGAGTAATCCGAAGTATAAAAACGCCAGAGGGACAATCATATTTTAAAGACTATGCGGCAGAGATTGCCGAGGGCAGTAACGTGCCAATTCTCTTAGTAGGTGGCAATCGAGACGTATCCTCGCTAACCGAGATGCTAAATCAAACTTCCATTGCATACATTTCACTTTGTCGCCCGCTCATCTGCGAAAGTGATCTAGTCAATCGCTGGCAGAGCGGAAATTTACAACCTACGAAATGTATTTCTTGCACGAAATGTCTGCGTCTTGGCGGCACAACTTGTATTTTTAATCGTCAATAAGTAGTGAAAAATCCACTAAATGGGCATAATAGGTATGGAGTAGGCGAATAGCCTACTTCTTTTTTTATTGAAAAAAGGATATCATCAACCCATTTGGTCCACATTATGAAAAAAAAACATTGTTTATGAGAAAAAAGAAGGAATTAAAATAAATTACGCGAATATCTATGTTATAAATGAAAAATAAATCCATATGGTGAGAAAAGGAGAGGTTTTAATGGATGTAAGACATTCTGTTCATCCAGAAGATGCAAAAAGCTATACGACGGAGGAACTAAGAGAACGGTTCTTAATTCAAGATTTGTTTGTAGCAAATGAGGTGAAGATGGTATATAGTCACGTTGATCGAATGATAACTGGTGGTGTATATCCTACTCGACCTGTAGTGCTAGAAGCAGGAGAAGGTATGGGCGTTGATTATTTTCTTGAAAGACGCGAAATGGGGATTATTAATATTGGAAATGCTGGTATCGTTATGATTGATGGTGTGAAATATGAACTAAGTACTACTGATGGTTTATACATTGGTATGGGGGCAAAAGAAATTAGTTTCTCCAGCGTAGATACCAGTAAACCAGCTAAATTTTATTTTAATAGTGCGCCAGCACATCAGACATATCCAACTGTAAAAATTGAAAAGAGTGCTATTACTCCAAATCACCTTGGTTCGATAACGCAGTCTAATGACCGGAATATATATAAATATATTCATCCAGAAGGAGTAAAAAGCTGTCAAGTAGTCATGGGAATGACAGTTCTTGAACATGGAAACATGTGGAATTCAATGCCTTGCCATACTCATGATCGTCGTATGGAAGTATATTTGTATTTTAATCTTCCGGAAGATGCTGTTGTATTCCACTATATGGGTGAACCAACAGAAACTAGACATGTAGTAATGAGAAATGAAGAAGCTATTATTTCTCCTAGTTGGTCAATTCATTCTGGTGTAGGTACGCAATCTTATACTTTTATTTGGGGAATGGCTGGTGAAAATCAGACTTTTGATGATATGGATCATGTTGCCATGAACACATTGAAATAATGATTACAGATAATACACGAAGCGAGTAATATTTATATTGGTCGTCTGCCAGAAAAGGGCGATAAGGCATATAGATTATTAATAAAATAAAATAAGCGGAGGATATTGAACTATGAGTATGTTTGATTTAACAGGAAAAGTGGCGATTGTTACTGGTGCAGCTATGGGACTGGGGCAAGGGATGGCTACTGCTTTGGCAAATGCGGGGGCAGATATTGTTAGCGTTGGTTTAGGCGATAATACAGAAACAAAAGCATTAATAGAAGCTACAGGTAGAAAATTTTTAGCTATCGACGCCAATTTGATGAGCATTGAAGTGATTCCTTCTGTCATTGATAAAGTGGTTGCTGCTTTTGGGAAACTTGATATTTTAGTTAACTGTGCAGGCACGATTCGGCGTGCTGATGCAATTGATTTTACTGAAAAAGATTGGGATGATGTTATGGATCTGAATCTTAAAACCGTGTTCTTTTTCAGCCAAGCAGCAGCTAAGCAGTTTATTAAACAAGGGCAAGGCGGTAAAATTATTAATATTGCTTCTATGTTGTCTTTTCAAGGTGGTATTCGTGTACCTTCCTATACTGGTAGTAAAAGCGGCGTAATGGGTGTTACTCGTTTGATGGCGAATGAATGGGCAAAATATAATATCAATGCCAATGCTATCGCACCTGGCTATATGGCTACTGCAAACACGGCTCCTATTCGTGCGGATGAACAACGTAACGCTGAAATTGTAAATCGTATTCCAGCTGGACGTTGGGGTTTGCCTTCTGATTTGGCAGGACCGGTTGTATTTTTGGCAGCACCTGCCTCTGACTATGTCAATGGGTATACTGTAGCTGTTGATGGAGGATGGTTAGCTCGCTAGTTGTGTGTAATAAGGTAGCTATTATAAGCTGCCTTATTGTAACTTCTTTATTCTGAATCTTCATAGATTATTAATAATTTCGTTTAAACATATAATTTTTAATTTTATAAATTAAAAGATAATAATAAGAAAAAAGGAAGGTATAATATGAAAATTAAGCAAGCGATTGATAGAGTCCCGGGTGGCCTTATGCTGATCCCCCTATTTATAGGAGCAATTTGTCATACTTTTTCTCCCGATATGGGTAAGTATTTTGGCTCTTTTACCAATGGTTTAATCACTGGTACCGTACCAATTCTTGCTGTTTGGTTCTTCTGTATGGGTGCTGGTATTGATATTAAAGCAACAGGCACAGTCTTAAGAAAATCGGGTACGTTGGTATTGACCAAAGTTGCCGTTGCTTGGATTGTTGCAATCATAGCAGCAAAGATGTTGCCAGGAGATGGAATACAAACAGGATTTTTCGCGGGATTATCGACTCTTGCGCTTATTTCTTGTATGGATATGACCAATGGTGGTTTGTATGCCTCCATTATGCAACAATATGGTTCTAAAGAAGAAGCAGGAGCATTTGTGTTGATGTCTATTGAGTCTGGTCCACTTGTGACTATGCTTATTATGGGGACTTCTGGTTTAGCAAAATTTGAACCTCATCTGTTCGTTGGTGCTGTTCTTCCTTTTGTTATAGGTTTCATATTAGGTAATTTGGATGGTGAACTAAGAGAATACTTTGGTAAAGCATCAAATGTTATGATCCCATTTTTTGCTTTTGCGTTAGGTAATACCATTGATTTGCATGTCATCATTAAAACTGGCCTATTAGGTATTCTACTAGGGATTTCTGTTATTATAGTGACAGGTATTCCATTGATCGTAGCAGATAAGTTTATTGGTGGTGGGAATGGGACTGCGGGGCTAGCTGCAGCAAGTACAGCAGGGGCAGCCGTTACCAATCCGCTTATTATTGGTGAAATGCTTCCTGAGTTTAAAGCTGTTGCTCAGACTGCTACTGCACTAGTTGCAGCATCGGTAATTGTAACATCAATTATGGTGCCAATATTGACAGCATGGTGGAGTAATTTTATGAAAAGTAAAGAAGAACCTATAGAACAGGTGTAAAAAAGACCGAATATGACATGATAAAAAGAGGCATGACCTAGATGCCTCTTTTTATTAGATATTGTTGAAATTTGGATAATAAAGGGGTATAAGGATTAACATGTCAAACGATATTGTAATTAACTTATTAACTTTTGCCGATGCTGTTAGCAAAGGGATGAAGCAGGTTGATCTTTTTTCTGAGGTTGCCTCTCTAGGCGTAAAAAAAGTAGAAGTACGGAGAGAATGGATTAAAGATCTTACGGCTGAATTACCACTCATGTGTAGTAAGGCGGAAGAACTTGGTATGGAAGTCTATTACTCGATTCCAGCGGCTTTATTTAAAAAAGGAAAATTGGATAGTGATAGTCTGCAGAAAGTACTTCGTGAAGGGCAAATACTGGGGGCTACACGTGTTAAGTTTGCTGTGGGGGAGTTTGATGATGCTGCTGAAGACGAGTTGCTTGCTCTTAAGATGATACTTAGCCGGTATAGTGTATTGGTAACGGTTGAAGGAGATCAATCTCTTTTGAATGGTAGAGTGGAGCCAATTTTAGCATTGGTGAAAGCTTGCCGACTGAAAAATATTCCTATATATGCTACTTTTGATGTAGGAAACTTTGTTTTTGTCGGGCAGGAGCCACTTTATAATGCAGTAAAACTGTCGCCATATGTTCGTTATATTCATTTGAAAGATGTTGAAATGACGTCTCAAGGACCTCAAGTATGCAGTTTAGATGCTGGTCATATCAACTGGCGGGCCATTCTTAGTTTATTACCGAAGGATGTTCCTATGGGTATTGAATTTCCTTGTGGAGAACAGCCACGAGAATTATTAATAAAAACAATTCAAAAGATACAACAGGCGAATGAGTCGTAAATCTAGGTCTGAAAATAGGGGGTAAAACATGAGTAAAATTCTTACAGTTGGTGAACCTATGGCACTTTTTGTAGCAGAGCAGGAAGGTGAATTAAAAGATGTAGAGAAATTTTCTCGTTTTGTTGCTGGTGCGGAAGTCAATTTTTCTATAGGCATGGTACGTTTGCAACATGAAGTTACTTATATTACGAGACTGGGTGATGACCCTTTTGGTAAACAAATAGAAGAATTTTTTCAAAGAAATAGTATTGATACTTCTTATGTAGCTTATAATGCACAGTATTTTACTGGCATGCAGTGGAAGCAGAAAGTGATAAGTGGTGACCCAGAGGTTTTTTCTCTACGTAGAAATTCAGCAGCCTCCCACATGGATCTGAGTACAATTGCAGAATTGAACTGGGATGGATTTGATCACATTCATTTAACGGGCATTCCTCCAGCATTATCAAAAGGCTGTCGCGAAGTAGTCTATGAATTGATAAAGCAAGCCAAAGAAAAAGGAGTACAAATATCGTATGATCCAAATTTGCGGCCTGGTCTTTGGGAGGATAAAGCAGAAATGGCACGAGTGGTTAATGATCTTGCATGCCTCGCGGATATTGTGATTCCAGGTATTTCAGAGGGGAAATTACTTACAGGAAAAGAAACAGTGCAAGAAATAGCGGATGCCTATCATGCTGCTGGTGTGAAGACTGTTGTGATAAAGCTAGGTGCAGATGGTGCGTATACTAGTTCAGAGGGTCAACAGTTTTGTACACCGGGTTTTAAAGTACCAAAAGTCGTCGATACGGTAGGTGCAGGTGATGGTTTTGCTGTTGGTTTGGTTAGTGGACTTTTAGAAGGGTTATCCATGCAAGAAGCGGTAAGACGTGCTACTGCTATTGGTGCTTTGGCGGTGATGTCCCCTGGTGATAATGATGGATTACCAGATAGAGAAGGTTTATCGGCTTTTATGGCACAAGAATAGGAAGGTAGTGAGGTAAATATGGATAAAGAAATGATAATAAAAAGACTTTGCGACGATGGCTTAGTAGTTGTAGTACGTGGTGCAACTCATGAAGAAGCTCGTAAGGTAGTAACAGCTTGTGTTGCCGGTGGTATCAAGTTAATCGAAATTACTTTTACCATTCCAGAAGCTCATCAACTGATGTCTGAACTAGCAAAGGAATATGTGGGTACAGACGTAATTATTGGTGCAGGAACTGTATTAGATTCAGCAACAGCAAGATTAGCTATTTTAAGTGGTGCGCAGTTTGTGGTATCTCCTTGTCTTGATGTGGAAACCGTGAAAATTTGTAATAAGTATCGTATACCAGTAATGCCGGGAATTATGACAGTGCGAGAAGCAGTGTTATCAATGGAAGCGGGAGCCGATATTTTAAAAGTATTCCCAGGAGAAATGATGGGGCCTACATTTGTAAAAGCCTTGAAAGGACCATTACCTCAGGTACGTCTTATGCCAACTGGTGGCGTAGATATTGATAATGTTGGAGCGTGGATAAAAGCGGGCTGTGTGGCTGTTGGGGTTGGTGGTAACTTAACGCGAGGTGCTGCGACAGGTGATTTTGCTCTAGTGACAGAAACGGCACGGCGCTTTGTATCAGCTGTTCGTAAAGCGAAGGAAGAGATTGGATAAAATATATTTTAGGAGGAAAAGAAATGAAACGAATCGTAATTTTTACTGTTATATGTTTAGTATGTATGATGACGGCTGCCTTGGCAGCTCCTGCTCCGGTAGAAAATGTGGTAATTGGTGATCGTTCATTGCTTGATACACAATCTTTTACAGGGTTTAATATTAACCTTGATGAGTTTTTTGCTTCTCATCCGTTGCTACCAAGTGCTGCAAGTCGTGCTGATGTTGTATTCACATCCCCGCGATGTCAGGTGGTCCTTGTAACCAATCATGGTCCATTGATTGGTTTGCATCATCACGCTAGTGCAGAAGAAACAGTTTACGTATATAAAGGTGCAGGAGAAATGTACATTGATGGAAAATGGGTTCCAGTAAAAGCTGGTGATTTGCATGTAAATCCGCGTGGAGTTATTCATGGTACGCGTGTAGTGGGTGATCAGAATATGGAAGTTGTTTCTATCTTTACACCTCCTCAAGCGAATGGTAATGATAAAATTATGTATGATGCTTCAGTAGAAGGTACAGTTGTCGGTGATACGAAGCTACTTGATACGCCTTATAGCAAAGGTGTTTTAATTAATGCAGGTGAATTCTTTGATTCTCATCCACTTGCTAAAGGGGCTGCTGCCCGTTCAGATAAAATTTTTGAATCATCTCGTATTTTTGTAAATTTGGCAACTAACCATGGTCCTTTGATCGGTCGCCACTATCATAAATCAGCAAAAGAAATTAACATTGTTTATCAAGGTACTGGCGAAATCTTTGTTGATGGAAAGTGGACACCTAGTAAAGCTGGTGATTTACATATCAATCCACGCGGCATTATTCATGGTACGCGTGTTGTAGGTGATCAAAATATGAAGGTAATTGGCTTTTTTACGCCACCGCAAGCAAATGGCAATGATAAAGTCATGATTGATAAATAAAATAAGTCAACATGATTCATGCAAATCAATGATTATCCGATTTAGCGAAAAGAGCCTTCAGAAAAACGGAGGCTCTTTTTGCTAAATCAAATGCAAGGTATTCTGTTGCTTACTATTCTTGTTGGTTGTATTATGACTATAGGATTGCTTTGATAAAAATGATATAATAAAAGATATTGCTTTTAAGGTACAAGAAAGGGGCATGGACATGGCAGGAAAAATAGAAGTTCAATCATTGCATAGAGCATTTGATATATTAGAAGTGATTGGTAATAGCCAGATTCCTATCAGTATAAAAAAAATTACAGAAGATACGGGGTTGCCTAAATCTACAGTATATCGATTATTGGATAATCTTGAGAATCGAAATTATGCTTTTTGTGATCATAATGGGAATTACAGACTTGGTTATCAATTTCTGACGATGAGCCAGTGGGCAGAAAAAGAGTTTGAAATTAAACATTTGGCCAAAGAATTTTTAGAATCATTAAATGCGTTTACGAAAGAAACAGTGCACTTAGCTATCTTACAAAAGAAACGAGTGCTATATGTAGATACGGTGGAAAGCCCCTATGCATCTCGTTTAGTTGCCAAGTTGGGGACGACTAATTCAGTGCATTGTACAGCTTTAGGAAAAGTTTTGCTGTTGCATTATAACGATGCAGAGATATTAGAAATTCTGAAAGCAGAAGGTATGGAGAAAAGAACGGAATATACATTAACGAATCCATTTGATTATTTAAAAGAGATAGAAAGTGTGCGGAATCTGGGTTATGCTTTGGATAAGCAAGAGAGCGAAATGGAAGGAAGATGTATTGCAGCGCCCATCTATGATAAAGAAAGAAAAGTGGTTGCTGCAATTAGTATCTCAGGTATAGCTACTCGATTCTCGCTTGATTTTATTGAAAAGGAAGTAGTAAGTAAATTACTAGATAGCACATTACGTATTTCTCATATTCTAGGCTATATTGGTTGATAACCAAAAGGAATTTATCACTTTTGGATTTGACTACATCGATAAGTAGATAACAATATCACAAGATGGTTATAATAGATAAGAAGTAGGCGATTCGCCTGCTTCTTTTATATTAAGAAGATTCATATTTATTAGTATCATAGCTATCGTGAATGGATTATGGTACAATAATCTTTTATGGGGTAATTTAATCTTTTCTATAGATGGAGGAAAAATGAACGAGCAAGAAAAAGAAATAGAAGCGATCCGATTAGAGGAGACGCTGAAAGAAATAAAAAAACAACTAATAGTCAGTGAAAAAGACTGTACTCAGAAAGAGTCGGAACTTAAAAATACCTTACTAGATTATTGGGAAAAAAGTGGTAGTGATGAAGCGCAGATGGTAGAAACGGCCAACCGTCAACGGGCACTTTCGACTATTATCCATAGTACTCCTCTTAGACTGCGGAAACTATTAAACTCTCCGTACTTTGGGCGCATTGATTTTATCGAAGAAGAAGAGGGTATCGATCCTCAAGAAGAAGCAATCTACATTGGTATTGCCACGTTAATGCAAGAGGATACAGGAGAATTTCTGATATATGATTGGCGTGCACCGGTATCGAGTATGTTTTATGATTGTGGATTAGGAGAAGCTTCCTACCATTGTTCAGCTGGGACGATTAGCGGAAAAATGACCTTAAAACGGCAGTATAAAATCAGCAACGGTGCTATACAGTACATGTTTGATGCGGATGTAAAAATTGATGATGAAGTGCTACAGGAGATACTTGGGAAAAGTGTTGATGATAAAATGCATACCATCGTCAATAGTATTCAGCGTGAGCAAAATCAAATCATTCGGAACCAAAGTCACAGAGCACTTTTTGTTGAAGGGCCAGCCGGTAGTGGTAAAACTTCGGTTGCCTTACATCGTATTGCCTTTTTACTGTATCGTGATCGTGAGATTCTCAATGAGAAGAATGTGCTCATTCTTTCGCCGAATCATTTATTTAGTGATTATATTTCGAATGTTCTACCAGAGATGGGTGAAGAAAATGTATTGCAAAAAACGTTCCACGATTGTGTTTCGCAGTTCATATTTCAACTACCGATCAGTCTTGAAAGTCGTACTTCTCACTTAGAAAGTGTACTATCCAATGCGAGTGGGGCAGAACAAGTCATTCGCAGCGAAAATATTCGTTTTAAATCATCAGGAGATTTTGAACAGATACTACAAGAATATATCGAATGGATGCAAACCAGTTTGGTAAATGATTATCCAGCGATTGACTATAATGGACAAATCATATTTAGCAAAGAGGAATGGAAACAATATTATTTGGATAATTATTCGAGTATGCCGGTAATCATTCGTCTAGAAAAAATAAAAAAAATCATTGAAACTAGAATGCGTCCGTTTATTCATGCAGCTCGTAAGAAAAAAGAAGATCAGATCATAGCTAGCGGTGAAGAAGTGGATGAAAATGATATTAAAGCATTAGCAAGAATGGCTGCTAGAGAAGAGTTTCGTGCATTTGATGAAAAAATTGATAAATTAACGCATATTATTCCTTTATCAGAATATCGACGCTTATTTAAAGGCGATTGGCTATTTGCCCGCTCAGCCAATAAGGCGATTTTTTCTCAGCAATGGAAAGAAATTCAAAAACAAACCATTTCGTATTTAAACCGTGGTATCTTGCCATATGAAGATATTCCAACGTTTATTTATTTACAAGGCATTTTGCAAGGGTTTCCTGTCAATCGTGAGATTAAGCATTTAATCATTGATGAAGCGCAAGATTATACCACGTTGCAATTTAAAATTTTGGTACTCCTTTTCCCAAATTCGACATGGACAGTTGTTGGAGATCCTGCACAATCGGTTCACCCATTTCTGAAGACGGCTAGTTTTAAAGATATGGGAGATATCGTTGGTATGGACAAGGCCATTGCGTTTCGTCTTACGCGAAGTTATCGTTCGACAAAAGAGATTCAAGCTTTTTGTCAGGCACTACTTTCTTATCAAGACGCAGTCGAATCTGTCAATCGCTCTGGTTCGGTACCAACAGTTACTCGAATTGAAAAAATGCCAGATTTAATTCCTGCTTTACTTCATACCATTGAAACCGTTTTAGCAAAAGGACTGCGATCGGTTGCTATTATTTGCAAGAATACCTATCAATCCCAAAAAGTGTTTGCCGATCTTGCGCCTCATATTGATCTGAATCTTGTGATTGACGAAGACGATGCTTTCCATCAAGGGATTATTGTGATTCCTTCGTATCTGGCAAAAGGACTAGAATTTGATGCGGTATTGGTTGTCAATGCCGATGCTATTAATTATAGTCAAGACGAAGAACGCCATATTCTCTATACGATTTGTACGCGTACATTGCATGATTTAAGCATTTTCTATTATGGGAAACCTTCACCGTTCCTAAGTGAGATGGATAAAACATTGTACCGGACAATCACTAATGGGGATACTAAATAGATGACAAAACAAAATAAGGCGATTATGTACCTTTTTCTAACGGCTCTATTATGGAGCACGGGAGGGGTACTGATCAAATTAGTAGCCTGGCATCCGATGGCAATCGCTGGTGGACGTAGTTTGATTGCAACCTTTGTTATTTGGGCAGTTTTTCATAAAGAACGTCTTTCTTTTTCTAGACCACAGTGGATTGGCGCGATTGCGTATTGTGGTTGCGTCAGTTGTTTTGTGACGGCAACTAAAATGACGACGGCTGCCAATGCCATTTTAATACAATATACAGCTCCGGTATTTGTAGCGTTGCTAGGTTCTTGGTTTTTGAATGAAAAGACTTCTCGTCGTGATTGGTGGACTATTTTTATAGTGCTAAGTGGTATGGTTTTCTTTTTTATTGATAAAGTGAGTGCTGGCAGTATGCTCGGCAACTTCATTGCTCTGTTATCAGGGATTAGTTTTGCGACTTTTATTGTTTGTATGCGGATACAAAAGAATGCTTCCCCTTATGGATCTGTGCTGATCGGTAATATAATGACCTTTGTGCTTAGCCTCTTCTTTTGGTCCGATATTTCTTTTGATTATACAAATGTGCTGGGAATTTTATCGCTCGGATTTTTTCAGCTAGGACTTGCCTACGTCTTATATTCCTATGCGATACGTCATGTTCCCGCCCTTAAAGCGACACTGATTACCTCAATTGAACCCATTTTAAATCCAATTTGGGTATTTCTGTTAATCGGTGAGCAACCAGGATTTTTTGCAACCATTGGTGGTTGCATTGTGCTTGGAGCCATTACGATCCGCTATTGTGCTAAGGATGAAGCTACCTAAAGACAAGATAAAAAAAGTAAGAAGCAATGGACAGTTGCTTCTTACTTTTTTTGTATCATCTTTTATTATACGGTATTGACAAAACTATTATAATATGTAAAAATAAACCAAGAAAACCCAAGAAACAATAATAGTTTCCTTGGTTTATGGGAGGAAATTATGAAGGAACAAATTTTAATGGCAACGGCTCAGGAAATCAATCATAGAGGAATAAAGTTTACGGTTGATAATGTGGCGATACGATTGGGTATTAGCAAAAAAACAATATATCAGTATTTTTCTTCAAAAGATGAATTAATAACCCAGGTGGTTGAGATGGCCTTGGTTGATGTAGAGAATCAAGAACAAGATATTTTAGCAGATAAGGAAAGCAATTTTGAGGAAAGAATAACGGGTTTGCTACTCTTAACTCCTAAAATATTTGGGCCAATTGAGGATTGGGTCATGGAAGACATTGAACGATATCGTCTGCAAGATTGGGAACGGATTGAACAATTTAAGTTTGAGAGAATGGTTGCGCTGAGTCAATTGTTAGAGGAAGGTATTGCGCTTGGGATTGTCAAAAAAATGAATACAAAAGTAGGAGCGAGAATTTTATTAGGTGCTTGTCGGGAATTATCGCTATATAAATTTTTAGAGGAAAACAACTTGACTTCAGTTGAGGCAAGAGGATTACTGACGGATATTTTCTTGCATGGAATTTTGAATAAAAGTTAGATTATAGTAGCAGAGGGGATAAGGTAGAATGAGTAAAGTTAAAATTAAGTACGGATGGATTCCAGTAGTTATAGTAATTGGCTTGCTGTTTGCGTTAAAAACAGGGGTATTATCTTTTGGTCATGCCAAGGAGGTACTGACAGCACCGAATGTTGTCAGTATTGTAGCAGGTGAGGTGAAGTATATGCGCGTAGTACCCACGCTACTATTGACAGGGTCCATTGAAGGTGAGACGTCAGGAATGATCAGTGCAAAGATTGCGGGACGTATTGCAGAAGTATTAGTCGAAGATGGACAACAGGTAGTTGCTGGTCAAGCGTTAGTGCGTTTGGAAAGTGTGGAACTATCAAATGCTGTGGGGATAGCGCAAAATAGCTTATCGAGTATTCAGGCAAACTATGAAAATAGTACCACGGATTATAATCGTTATAAACAGTTATATGAACAAAAGGCTATTTCTAAACAGCAACTAGACAGTGCTGAAACAAAGCTGAAAGTTGCTGAGATGGATTTAGCTAGTGCTTATGCCAGTTTACGTAATGCCAAAGAGCAGTATGAGTATGGCGTGGTCACCGCACCGGTAAGTGGTGTAGTGGCAAATAAGGCAGCAGTGATTGGGCAAGTTGTTTCTGCAGGTTTGACTCTTATGACGGTAGAAAATATTCATAATGTATATGCGGTGGTAAATGTTGAACAAAAGGATATGGGGATTTTGAAAACGGGCATGTCTGCGCAAGTCAGTGTTGATGCTTATCCAGGACAGGTATTTTCAGGCGTGGTTGAGATTATAAATCCCGTGGCGGCAGCTTCTAATCGGATGTATCGTGCTAAGATTAAGCTTGATAATGGAGAGAATCGTCTAAAACCAGGCATGTTTGTTAAAACAAGTATTGGTCTTGGTGCTGAGATCAATTCGTTGTTTGTTCCACAAAAAGCGATCTTCCAAAAACAAGGTTTATATTATGTATATGTCATTCAAAATGATAAGGTGGAAAAGCGGCAAGTTGAAGTTGGTATGGTGAAGGATGATTCTATTGAAATAAAAAAAGGATTACAAGAAAAAATGATGATTGCCACCAGCAATATTAATACATTAAAAGATGGGGATACCATCATCGTGGCGGAGTAGAGGGAGAACTCATGATAGTAACAGATATAAGCTTAAAGCGCCCCGTATTTGCGACAGTAACTATTCTAGCTCTAGTTATTTTAGGGATGGTTAGTTATAGGACGCTCAATATTGATGAATGGCCCGATGTGGAATTTCCTTATGTGACAGTGCAAATACCTTATAAAGGTGCAGCTCCAGAACAGGTGGATAGTAAAGTAATACAAAAGGTTGAAGAAGCTGTTAGTTCGATTTCTGGAGTCAATCATATTTATTCTACAGCTAGTGAAGGGGTTGCAGTAACAACGGTTGAATTCTCATTGGAAACATCGCCGAATATAGCAGCTCAGGATGTAAGAGATAAGATTGGTCGTATTCGGGGGGACCTACCGCAAGATAGTGATGAACCAGTGATTATGCGTTTTGATCCAGCGGAGTCCCCGATTATTTCTGTGGCGATTACCAGTGATAAGCTAAACGTTCGGGAAATTACAACGTTGGTAGAAGATGTGATTAAACGCCGTTTGGAAACCATCAATGGTGTAGGTGCTATCACGGTACAAGGTTCACAGAAACGCCAGATTAATATTAATTTGGATCGTGATAAAATGGCAGCATATGGTCTTACTATTTCGGATATTATTATGAATGTAAGTAATGAAAACCAGGAAGTTCCTGGTGGCAAGTTGACCAAAGGTGAGCGTGAGGTATCCATGCGGACCATGGGCAGTCTAAGTGCTGCGACAGATTTTTTGACGGTTCCCGTTGGACGTAAGGATACCATGCAGTTATATGTCAATAACATTGGTACGGTTTCGGATACAACAGAAGAAATTTCGAGTATTACGAAGCTCAATGGCAAAGATGCTGTGGGTTTAGATATTATGAAGCAGTCAGGCACCAATACGGTGAAAGTTGCAGATGATATCAAAAAAGCGGTAGATAGTATTCGTAAAGAGTTACCTCCCGGGGTGGAATTAGTACTGGTAAAAGACAATTCAGTAAAAATCCGTGAATCCGTAAATGATGTATTATTTAATCTAGTATTTGGTGGATTGTTAGCAGTATTGATTGTATTTGTATTTTTAGGTAATTGGCGTAGTACACTCATTAGCGCCATCGCCATTCCGGCATCTATTATTTCTACATTCTTCGTCATGAAGATGCTAGGATATACCTTAAATACCATGTCTTTATTGGCATTGTCTTTAGCAGTTGGGATTTTAATTGATGACGCGATTGTTGTTATTGAAAATATTGTTCGCCATATGGAAATGGGGAAAGATAAATTTACAGCGGCAGCAGAAGCTACAGCGGAAATTGGTTTGGCGGTTACAGCGACCACTTTAACCTTGGTAGCGGTATTTTTACCTGTGGCGATGATGACAGGTATTGTGGGGCAGTTTTTTAAGCAGTTTGGTATTACCGTGGCCTTTGCGGTGTTGGTATCGCTCTTTATTGCCTTCACGTTAACGCCCATGCTATCGGCAAATTACCTTGAAATTTCTAATAATCAGAAACAAAATATACTAGATAAGGCGCTTGCTTGGTTTAATAGGCACTTTGAGCGATTGACAGGGCGATATAGTATATTCCTAGAAAAAGTCCTACATCATCGTCTTATCGTATTGGCGCTTGCAGTACTACTATTTTTCGGTAGTTTAGCCATTGTACCGCTACTTGGTTCTAGTTTCATGACTCCTAGTGATGATGGTGAACTACAAATTATGGCTGATATTGATGCTGGACTTAGTGTAACAGGCGCTTCGGCAGTAGCGGATAAAATGGCAGATATTATTCGTACCATGCCAGAGAGTACGATTGTCTACAGTGTAGCGCAACCTGATAGTCTTACTTTTTATGCAAAAATGACAGACAAACAAAAACGTAAACGGGGCATTAATGCAATTACTGCCGATCTACGGAGCCAATTTAATGCAATACCAGGAATAAAAGCTAGTATTATCCAAAATTCAGGTTTTAAACCAGAGAAACCAGTAACCCTCATGGTGAAGGGGGAATCTCTTGATACTCTAGAAGACATTGCGAAAGAGGCGCAGCGTATTATGGAAAATAGTAAGGGTGCAGCGGATGTAACATCTAGCTATAAACCAGGTACACCAGATGCCCAGGTCATGATTAAACGAGATCGAGCCGCAGATTTGGGCGTACCTACAGCTAGTATTGCGAGCACCTTACGCACTCTGTTTAATGGTACTGTTGTGAGCCAATTTAAGGATGGGGATGATCGATATGATGTGCGGGTTCGTCTGAAAACAGAGGATCGCCAGGATATTGCAGATCTTCAAAATATCTATATGGCAAGTCTTTATAAAGATACATTGGGAAGAACCGTACTTGTTCCTTTGGAACAAGTGACTGACACTGTATATTCGACTAGCCCTAGTCAAATTTTACGATATGATCGCCAGAAGGAAATAAAATTAACCGCTAATTTAGTAGGTACTTCTCTTGGGGAGTTTAATAAAACATTTGCGAAAGAATTACAGGCAGTGACTTTACCAGCCGGTTATAGTTTTGTCACGGCAGGAGAGTCAGAACGAATGGATGATACGTTTACTAGTATGGTCATGGCCTTGTTCTTGGCAGTTACTTTTATTTTCTTTATCTTAGCAGGTCAGTTTGAGAGTTATATTGATCCATTTTCAATTATGCTCTCTCTACCATTGGCGATTATTGGTGCCATCTTAGGACTGCTTATAATGGGCAGTGATATGAGTCTAATGTCGATGATTGGTATTATCATGTTGATGGGTCTTGTTACGAAGAATGCTATTTTGCTCATTGACTTTGCCAAACAACGTATGGCGGAAGGAATGCCAAGGGATAAGGCTTTGTTAGATGCCGCAAGGGTGCGGATGCGTCCTATCATCATGACAACCGCCGCCATGATTTTTGGAATGTTACCACTTGCGATTGGTGTTGGAGCAGGAGCGGAAGGACGTGCGCCCATGGCACATGCGATTATTGGTGGTTTAATCGTATCAACAATGCTTACGTTAGTGGTTGTACCTGTTGTATATTCGATTCTTGATGATATAAAAGGAAATTTTCGTAAGAGAAAAAAGATACTTGGGTAATAAGCCAGGGAAGCCGTCCGTGCGTCTCCCTGTCTGCGCAAAAAAAGTAGCAGTAATGCTGAATGGATGATTCAGTATTACTGCTATTTTTATTTTGAAACGGACAATGATTTTGCTAGTTTTGTTAGTTCTTCTGTGCTGAGATCGCCTTCTAGTGTAACTTCTTGGTTTTGGATCATAATAGTGATCTTATTGGGAGTTTTATTAGCTTTTTCTAGGGTGGAAAACGATTCTTCTAGACGCATGCGCATACTTCCTGCCACTTTTGCATCGGAAAGAGAAGGGGGCGATGGGATTTGTTGTGTAATGATGATTTGCTGAGGAGTATCTTTAGCATATATTTGGCGAACCGTGCCTTTTTGGGTATCCGATACGATCGAATCAGGAGAACGGCCTGCGAGGATGAGGGGCTCAATCGCAGTGCTCTTACTTTTATAAGTGGGTGCGTTCTTCGTCGATTCAATGGGGGTAGAATCCCCTGCTGAATTCTCGGTAGTCAGCTTTAGCTGAGCGAGTTCGCTGATTAGGGGCACTTGGTATATGGGGAGGCTAGAAGGTGCTGGTGGACTTTTACTTTCATAAGTTGGGGCAGTTTTCTTCGCTTCAGTAGTAGTAGTAGTAGTAGTAGTAGGTTCTAGTGAGGTGTTGGCACTTTTGTTTTGCGTGGGTTCACTAGGAACCGATTGGGTGGGGAGGGAAGCGGGAACACTCGAAATCTCTGGTGATACTTGGGATGGGACCGTTAGCGTTTCGGTCTGCCAGGAGGGTATGGTATGAAGGCCAATAATGAGTAAGATAGCGGCTGCAGTGCTGAGTGCACCGGAATATAGCCACTTATTATAGCGTTTTACCTTATTTGGGGGCAGAGATTCCATCGCAAGCATTACCGTTTGATCGATCAGATGTTGCGGTGGTTTTACGGGCGTTGATGCTGCTTTTATGAGAGTTGCGACTTCTAGAAGTTCTATAGTTTCAGGATCGGTAGTTTTTGGTTGTTGGCCTAGATTGATTTCATCTAATAATCGGGATAAATTTTCGGTATCATCTGCTAGATGGTTAGACTTAGGCATTTCGTTCACCCCCTTGCGTTAGTTTATGGCTGTGATTCCTTTATCTTGTAGTAATTGACGGAGATTTTTTAGTGCACGTTGTTGTAGCATTTTAACTGCTGCTTCTGTTTTACCCATTGTAGTTGCTGTTTCTTTGATCGGCAGTCCGGCAATAATCCTAAGTTCAATCGTTTGTTGTTGCTCTTTGGGCAGGCTGCGTATTAGGAATGCAATTTCTTCGCGTGTTTCCTGCGTGATCGTCTGCATATCCGGCGGGTCATCGCTAGAGGCTAATTCCTGATATTCAGCGAGGTCAGTCACTACAAGGTTTCGCCCGTTCTTGCGCCAAAAATCAGTGATGAGGTTTAGCGCGATACGACTTAGATAGGTTTTGAAGGTTGCACCAGCTTGCTGCTTGTAGTTTGGTAGTGATCGAAACGCTCGCAGGAAGGTTTCTTGTGTGATTTCTTGTGCATCTTCGAGACTACTCATTTTGTACGATACAAAATGGTATATAGGATGCCAGTAGTTGGACATGAGGGTATTGAGTGCTTCGCGGTCACCTGCTTGGGCTTTATGGATTATGATGTCGTCTTCTGGCATTTTTTCACCAACTCTGATTTTATATCAATATTAAACTTATTATAGCAGATTTTTTTTGTATCCGTTACTTTTGATTTTTTTGAGCGTTTACTATAGTAGAAAAAAACATAAGGAGCGCTTACAATGAAAAAAATATGGATTTATAGTGTACTTGTCATGATGCTGGTTAGTATGGTTACTACAACGGGAGCAACTTCCAGTAACTTGCAAGAAAAGATGAAAACAGGAAAGATCAGCAGTGAAGTCAGTGTAAAAGGAGTAGCACTAGAGGAAGTGTTAGCACTTTTGAGTCAGCAGAGTGGTATTCGGATTTTAGCTGTTCCTGAAATTGCCACTCTTAAGGTGGATTTGCAAATCGCGGAAGAGCAAACGCTAGAGCAAGCATTAACATTGCTTATGAATCATTATGGTTTACATATACAAATGAATGATCAAAAGGATACAATCATTGTACTTAGTGGTGAGCATTATGATAGAGCATTCAATCGTGGAGCATTACAAGGAATGGTTATGATGAACATGGGGACAGCACCTATGATGTCTGAAAAGTCAGTGAGACTATATGCATCTCCAGCTCCTTATCATCCGGCAGTATCTTTTAATACTGAAGAGTATAAAAGGGTATATGATAATAATTTTCAAGAGGCGCTTAGTAGTCCGGTATCCACATTTTCGATTGATGTAGATACAGCTTCTTATAGTAATATGCGGCGTTTTATCAATAGTGGGAAATTACCACCCTTAGATGCAGTGAGAACAGAGGAAATGATCAATTATTTCACATATGAGTATCCACAGCCAGTTGGGCAGCAACCATTTTCAATGACAACCGAAGTGGGCGCTTGTCCGTGGGAACCAAGTCATAAGCTGGTCATGATTGGCTTAAAAGGAAAAGAGATTCAGTTAGAGGAAATGCCAGCAAGTAATTTAGTATTCTTGATTGATGTCTCAGGTTCTATGGCGCAAGAGAATAAATTGCCATTACTAAAAACGGCATTCAAGATGCTTGTCAAGCAAATGCGTGAACAAGATCAGGTATCGATTGTTGTGTATGCAGGAGCAGCGGGAGTGGTTTTAGAGCCAACTGCTGGTAGTGAAAAAGAAAAAATTATGCATGCGATTGATACACTGCAGGCAGGTGGTTCGACGGCAGGGGGCGAAGGAATTCAGCTCGCATATAAACTTGCTAAGGAAAATTTCATAGCAGATGGCAATAATCGAGTTGTACTGGCAACCGATGGTGATTTTAATGTAGGTGTGAGTAGCGAAGGCGAATTAACACGATTGATTGAAGAGCAGCGAGAGCAAAGAATTTTTCTTAGCGTGCTTGGCTTTGGTATGGGAAATGTAAAAGATAATAAAATGGAAGCATTAGCTGATAAAGGCAATGGTAATTATGCTTATATTGATAATGCGTTAGAAGCAAAAAAAGTATTGGTCAATCAATTTGCTGGTACGCTATATACCATTGCCAAAGATGTAAAATTGCAGGTTGAATTCAACCCGGCGCAAGTAAAATCGTATCGTTTGGTTGGTTATGAAAACCGCGTATTAGATAAAAGTGATTTTAATAATGACAAAAAAGATGCGGGCGATATGGGAGCTGGTCACTCTGTAACCGCTTTTTATGAAATTGTTCCTGCTGGCTCACAAGAAGTAGGTACTACTGTTGATCCACTTGTATATCAGCAAGCTAAGATTGTAGATAGCAATGAATTGTTACAAATCAAAGTTCGCTACAAAAAACCGAATGAAGATACCAGCACGTTATTTACGCAAAGCATTGATAGTAAAGATGGTAAGGCGATTGGCAGCGAAAACTTTCGATTTGCTGCAGCGGTTGCTGAATATGCAATGCTACTACGTAATTCAGAATATAAGGGGCAGTCGTCCTATCAAGACATTTTGAAACTGGCAAAGGGCGCTAAGGGAAGCGATGAGGAAGGATATCGTGCAGAGTTTATTAAATTAGTAGAAATTAGTCAATTTTTTACGGAATCAGAAAGTATAACATTTCTTGATTCCAAGTAAGAACGACTAAGGCTTCGACCGTCGTCTGAGGACTTGGTCGAAACCAAGTCTTTTCTTAATGAAAAGAGTAACGAATAATTAAAATAAAATGTATGATCATAATAAAAAGTCCTGCAAAAAAATGCAGGACTTGAAATCTATTTCTTGGCAGCTAAAAAGCTACCAGCAATGTTCAATCTTTAATACTTTATATTGGGTACTATTTGAAGTGACCTCTAAGGAAGCATTTAAAAATTGATCTGTTGTTCCGACAATCGCAGCATACTTACCATAGTCATCTTCTGCTAGAATGCAGCCTTTATACATCATACCGAAATCATCATGCTCAACGATTGGATCCAGTTCTTGTAGCCAACTTACTACCTTAAATGGTATTTCGTTAGCTTTGCGAAGTTTGTTAATTTGTAACATTTCCACAGGGAACCTCCTCTTATATTTAACATTTATCAATGAACAATTTAATTTTAACCCGAACGTATAAAAAATGCTATCAGAGATAAAGTCAGAAATTGGTGATGTAACATATATTTCACAGCAAATTCTGACAAAGGTAATAAAGTTGTAGTAAAAACAAAGTGCCAACTTCAGTTTTAGGCTGAAAGTTGGCACTTTGTTGCTATATAGATATCACTAAATCGATTACATGTTATGCAGATTCGGTACTCGCAATTGGCGTTGCATCTAATAAATAGGTTAATAAGAAGGTTCCAGTGCAGGCTAACCATTCCAGATAGATGACGTGTGGGAAGATGCGAATTGCGGGCAGTACTTGCCATGCAATTAAAACGGTGACTCCTACTATGATTGTATAAAACGCAGCATTTTTACGGCAAAGGCCTGGGGCAAACAGCGTAAATAGTACAATAATACTAAAGGCAGCAGTCAAGCTGAGACCAACCATAAGCGTATTTATAATACCACTAATCGTCATGGCAAGCATCAGAGTAAATAACCCTAGCACAAGTACGGCTCCTTTGGTGACAAGAAGGAAATTCCTTTCGCTAATTGTAGGATCAATAAACTTTTTATAAATATCTTGAGAGAATAATGTAGCTGAGCTAAGAAGTAAGCTACAGGCTGTTGAGACATCTGCTGCCCATAATGCTGCTAATGTAATACCTGCTAAAAAAGGATTTAATGACATGATTGTCATAGGCAAAGCCATCGCAGGAGTTACATCAGGAAACATGGTTTTGGCGATGACCCCGAGTAAAGCGCTGACAAAACCAATAGGAAGCATCATGAGTCCGCCGATAATGAAACCGCGACGAGCGGTTTGTACGTCCTTGGCTCCTAGTGAAATTTGAATAATACTTTGTAGTGATAAATTAACAGTTACTAATACCATAATCCAACTAATAATTCCCAAGATGCCGACACCATCAAAAAAACTAAAGTAAGGTACGTTAGTTGGAAGGGCAGTTTGAATATTTTCGATACCGCCTGAGCGATTGACGCTGACAATGGTCGCTAAGATAATACCAATGTATTTCAGTGAGACGTTTAAAATATTAGATAGACTAGCAGACCACATACCACCAATTAAGGTGACACTGATAAATACGACAGCGCTTGTGAGCATGCCGGAGGTTAGGGTGAATATTTCAGGCATTAGGGCACAAAGAATACTGCCACCCGCTAGATATTGAAGAGACATAACCACTAGTTGAATTAAGATTTGGCATGATATCCCAGCCACCATACCTTTTTTATCATAATGTCGGCCCAGTAGTTCGGGTACTGTAGTGATGTTGAGTTCGCGATATTTTTTCGCAACAAGCATCCCCATAACGATAGCCCCGATACCCCAGGCGGTTGTATACCAACCGGCCGAAAGACCTACTTTATAGGCTTGCTCGGCTACGCCAATCGTTGACGCACCGCCAACCGCAAGTCCTACAATGGATACGGTAATGAGTGGAGTAGTGAGTTGTCTACCTGCTAGGATATAATTCGTTGAACTACCTGCAGAGCGCCGCTGGGCGAAATAACTGATGACAAATAATAGAGCGATGTATACGCATACAATTAGAAATGGAATACTCATATGAATCGACCTCCTTAAATAGTAAATATTTTTTACGGAAAAAAATCGTCCCTCTAAAAAGGGACGATAGTGACCGTGTTACCACCCAAAATAACCTTACAGACAAAATAAAAAGAAGTACCAGACAAGGGACGAATTGTCGCGGTACCACCCTACTTCGATCATAAGATCAACTCTAAGTCTGTAACGTAGACAAACGGCAAGACCTACTACAATTTTCAGTCTGCGGTTCGGGAAAGAACTTCATTTTGCATTTTCAGCTAGTTCACACCAACCACTAGCTCTCTGCGTGAAATGTACAAAACTACTTTTATCCGTCATCACCGATAACGTATATATATATCAGTATTGTAATTATAAATGGTTCGCAATGCAAATGTCAATAGGTATTTGTATTATTGATATAGACAATATAGTAATTTTGTGCAAATGAACATACAGTGCGTACTAATGTGTAATGGAAAGAGAAAGAAAATGAGAGCATCGCTTTTTTAGGGCCTTGTATTAATATATTTTATTATAGTAAGAATATTATGCAATTTTTAAAAAAGTTGCAGGACTTTTCTATTTAATGGTAAATATAATATAGTAGATTGTTCTATCCTATTATAAGGAGAGACGTTATGCAAAAAAAATATCAGCGACGTATTGATAACAAAGTTTTATTGATAGCACTGATTCAATCCGTTGCATCTAAGATATTATCTACGATTCGTACTACTCCTCTTGCCGTTATGTTGATAGCAGGTATTGTATTTTTAAAGATGGAATCATTGCCTGTGAATTTATGGTTTGCCATACCAGTTATATCGTATATGGTACTTATTTTTGGAATGGCTATTACTTCATGTTTTAGCCGTACTCGCTTCTTTTTTGTATTGCTCGTTCTTTTTTTAAGTCAGTTGGGTATGGATATTCATATTTCTGAGAATCTTGATCAAGTGATTACTCAGCAGATGGTTTATACTAGTATTAGTTTATTTTTGCCATTTGATTTTTTGATGTTTTCATCATTGACAGAACGCGGAATTTTATCAGCATGGGGGAAACGGCATTTACTGTTGATTTTATTACAGGCAGTTTTTGTAGAAATAATTATTTTAGTAGGCGATAATGAAGTGTTTCATAAGATAGGAATGAGCGAGAACAATAATCTTTTGTCTGTGATACCATTGACTCCGATTCCTAATGTTGCAGTCGTTGTATTTATTGCAAGCACTATATTCTTACTCGCTAGACGTAGAAGGGCAACGACGCATTTTAAAATGACGATTTTGGCAGTCTTGGTTGATACTGTTTTTGCCCAGCATTTTTATAAGATCCCGATCGCGGTTCCACTATTTTATGGAACGAGCGGCTTACTTATCATCTTATCTGTTATTCAAGATTACTATTTTAAAGCCTATCTAGATGAACTTACAGGTTTACCATCACGTCGCGCTCTTAATGAAGAGATAACGAAGTTGGATGGGGTATATGTGGTTGCAATGCTCGATGTAGACTTTTTTAAAAATTTTAATGATACGTATGGGCATGGTGCTGGTGATGATGTACTCAGGCTTATTGCTAGTATTATGAGAGAGTGTTCAGAGGGGAAATGTTTCCGGTATGGAGGCGAAGAATTTACTATTTTGTTTCCTAATAAAAGGATCGATGAAGTGGCTCCTTACATAGAAAATCTCCGCGAAAAAATAGCTCGCGCTCAGTTTGTAGTACGTGGCGCAAAAGACGATCGGCAAAAAGGAGGCAGGAAATTGCATGTTACAGTCAGTATTGGTGTGGCGGAGTCGACTGATCAATCAACCGCTCATCAAGATGTAATGAAAGCAGCGGATATCGCTCTGTATCGGGCGAAAGATCAGGGGCGAAATTGCGTAAGTATGTAGTTTTTGATACTCATATCAGTTTAGGGTGCGTCTTCTATTGGTAAATAGCAGACGTTATTTTTTTATGTGACTTTAGTACGTTGAGTTTGTGAAACAAAAAACCACCAGATTTCCTATAATAGAGATTGTTTAAGCCACTATAATAGGAAAGAAATGGTCAGTTTTATGGTTTAAAGTTTAGCACATAGCAAATAAAAGATGAATCAACCAGGCACGATATATTATGATATATAGTGCCTAATTTGTTGCTACGTAGAAAAAAAGAGCGATATTTGTTTTGGTAGATAGTTAACAATTTTTCTTAAAATTATGATATTATAATATAAAGTAAAAAAATAAGTGGTGGTAAACAATGATGCAAAAAGACCAAATGTGTTATCTTAATCTGCTATCAGGACAATATCCTACGATTCAAGCGGCATCAAATGCAATCATCAATTTATCCGCACAACTGGAACTACCGAAAGGGACGGAACATTTTCTTTCTGATTTGCATGGCGAATATGAAGCGTTCCAACATGTCATCAAAAATGGTGCGGGTTCTATTTGGCTAAAGGTAGAAGAAATGTTTGCTGATACTTTGCCTAAACAGGAACAGCGTAATTTAGCAACACTCATTTACTATCCGGAGCAAAAATCATCATTAATGATGCAAATGGTACCGGATCAAGATGAATGGTGTCGCTTGACTCTGCTTCGACTTATTAAATTATGCCGATTGCTAACGTCTAAATATCAACGGACAAAAGTTCTGATGTACGTGCCAGAAGATGTGGCACCAATCATTGAAGAATTACTGTATGAACGAGAGACAATTGCTAATAAGTCGGAATATTATCAGAATTTAATTGAGACGATTATATCAACCGATACAGCACAAACATTCATTATTACGTTAGCGGAATTGATCCAAAGGCTCGCGATTTCCAAACTTCATGTCATTGGTGATATTTATGATCGTGGTTATGGAGCTCACTTAATTATGGATGCGTTGATGGAATATCACCAGGTTGATATACAATGGGGCAATCATGATATTTTGTGGATGGGAGCAGCGGCCGGAAGTGAAGCTTGTATGGCCAATGTCATTCGCATCTGCTTGCGTTATGGAAATATGGAAACATTAGAGAATGGATATGGGGTTAGTTTGTTACCTCTCGCATCCTTTGCTCTTGAAACTTACGAAAATGATCCTTGTGAATGCTTTATTCCGAAAGTCGTAAAAAATGAAAACTTTACAGATCGAGAAATTAAATTGATGGCACAAATTCATAAAGCCATAACGATTATACAGTTTAAACTAGAGGGACAGTTGATTAAAAGAAGAGCTCATTATAAAATGGAAGATCGCTTATTACTAGATAAGATTAATTATGAAAAAGGTACGATTACCATCAATGATATCGAATATCCTCTTCTCGACACAAATTTTCCTACTATAGATCCTCTTGATCCTTACACATTAACTGCTGAAGAACAAACTGTAATGGATAAATTGAAAGTATTTTTTGCCAATAGTACAAAGCTTCATCAGCATGTTCGTTTTCTCTATTCAAAAGGCAGTATCTATTTGATCCATGATGGAAGCCTACTGTATCATGCTTGCATTGCGATGAATGAGGATGGTTCCTTTCAAGCGTTTCATGTAGATGGAGAAGAGTTTGCGGGCAAAGAATTTATTGATCGGCTGGATCTTTTGGCGCGCCAAGCGTATTTTACAAAAGACAATTTGGAAAAGAAGCGCTATGGAATTGATGTCATGTGGTATTTGTGGTGTGCTGCACAATCGCCGCTATTTGGTAAAGGTAAAATGGCAACTTTTGAGCGTTATTTTTTGGAAGATGTAACGACACATAAAGAAAAACGCAATGCATACTATGATTTTCAAGATAATGTGGAGACGGCCTGTATGATTTTAGAAGAGTTTGGGCTTGATTCTAAGAATGGTCATATTATCAATGGACATATGCCGGTAAAAGTAAAAAAAGGTGAACGGCCAGTGAAAGCAAATGGGAAAGTGATTGTCATTGACGGTGGCTTTTCAAGGGCTTATCAACGGCAGACTGGAATTGCTGGGTATACATTGATTTCAAATTCCAAATGCCTTCTGCTTGCTTCTCACCATCCCTTTGAGTCGATGCGAAAAGCTGTGTTAGAGGGGATTGATATTGATTCAGAGACGGAAATTATTGAGAGCCATCCGATTCGGATGCGAGTCAAGGATACCGATAATGGTAAGAAGATTCGGCAACATATCAATGCATTAGAAGATTTATTGCAGGCGTATCGCGAAGGAATGATTAAGGAACAATAAATATAAAATATAATTATGTAGAAGGCGATTCTAAATTGCCTTCTTTTTCTTTTTTTTTTAGAAGAATTAAATTTACTTATTGCTGACACCATGTTACAATTTTAGACGAAAAAGATGGACGGAAAAGGAGGGGGTACCTTGTTTACATTACTCGATTTAGTACAACCCGATACAATCGATGAAGCGTATAGCATACTTATGGCCAAAAGGAATAATAGGATACTAGGTGGTTGTGCTTTTCTTAGGCTCGGGTCTAGTCGAATTGCCACTGGTGTAGAACTGTCAAAATTAAATTTAAATTATATTACAGAGTATGATGAGTATATCGAAATAGGAGCGATGACCACCTTTAGAGATCTTGAAACGAATGCTGCTCTGCAGACGTATTTTAATGGTGTAATCCCGAAGGCCGTCAGTAATATTATTGGCGTTCAATTTCGTAATGTTGTTACAGTTGGGGCCTCTGTCTATTCAAAATATGGATTTTCTGATTTAATTCCGCCATTATTAGCACTTGATACGGAGGTAGAATTATATAAAGCAGGGAGAATGCCGCTGAGCGAATTCTTAAATAAGCCTTATGAGAAAGATATTCTAACGAAGATATGGATCAAGAAAACCAATGCTTGCGCAGCATATCAAAGCTTACGCAATTCAGCAAGCGATTTTCCGTTACTCAATGTCGCGGTTTCTAGTTGTAATCAGCAGTGGCGGATTGTGGCAGGGGCAACGCCGGCTCGGGCTGTGATCGCTGCTAAAGCTTCTGCCGAGCTTACGGCAGGGCAACTAGATGTAGAAAAAATTGCGGATCTGGCAGTCGGAGAACATGCATTTTGCACTAATGCACGCGGAACAGCTGCGTATCGCAAGGCTGTCTGTAATGCATTGCTGACACGAGCCATTCGGGAGGTATTGCAATGCAAATAGAACTTATAATTAATCAACAGAAAAAGCAGTTTACGATTGAGAAAGATGAGTTTTTGGCGGATACGTTACGAAACAATGGAATATTGAGTATTCGCAAGGGTTGTGATACAGCTTGTTGCGGTTTATGTACGGTATGGCTTGATGGCAGACCTACTTTATCTTGTAATATTCTGTCTATCAGAGCCAATGGTCGGCAGATTACAACGATTGAAGGCGTCCAAGAGGAATCCGAGGCATTTGCCAAGCTATTAGTAGCAGAAGGAGCCGAACAGTGTGGGTTTTGTAGTCCTGGTTTTATTATGACCGTGATTGCGATGAAGAAGGAGCTTACTAATCCTACTGAAGAAGAGATCATTCATTATTTAACAGGTAATCTATGTAGGTGTACAGGGTATATGGGGCAGCTTAGAGCAGTGAAGATGTACTTGGGGGTGGTGTGATATGAAAGTTGTTGGGAAAGGAATTGGCAAGATTGATGGCATGGCGATCGCTACAGGAAAACCTGTTTATACAGATGACTTGGTGATGCCGAATACGTTAATCGTAAAACTATTGCGAAGTCCTCATGCTTTTGCACGCATCAAAACCATCGATGTTAGTAAAGCGAAAACCATTCCTGGTGTTGCATGTGTTCTTACGTATCAAGATGTTCCGAATGTGCGTTTTTCGGCCGCTGGTCAGTCATATCCTGAGCCTTCCCCTTATGACCGTTTGATATTAAGTCCGATTGTTCGATATGTGGGAGATGAAGTGGCGATCATTGCTGCCGTAGATGAAAAAACGGCGCTGAAAGCTATGAAATTGATTCAGGTTGAGTATGAAGTATTGGAACCTGTATTGGATTTTGAAACAGCGCAAGGACATCCATCGATCATTCATCCGGAAGAGGATCTTCATTGTAATTTTGATATCGGCATGAAGCAACAAGAGAATGTTGTATCATCACAAATTGTGGAAGTCGGAGATGTCGAACAAGAATTAAAGCAGTGTGCTGTGGTTGCACAGGATACTTACTATATTCAGGCTCAGGCTCATTGTATGATGGAAACGTATCGCTCCTTTAGTTATCTGGATCATGTAGGGAGATTGGTTGTGGTTAGCTCTACACAAATTCCTTTTCATGTCCGCAGAAAGTTAGCTAGAGCACTGCAGATATCGCCTAGTAAAGTGCGGGTTATTAAACCGCGAATTGGCGGCGGATTTGGGGGCAAGCAGACTGCTGTTGTAGAAATATTTTCCGCGATTGTGACGTTAAAAACGGGTAGACCGGCAAAGATTGTCTATGATCGCGAGGAAACGTTTTCTTGCACGAACAGTCGCCATGCCATGCGCGTAACGGTTAGAATAGGCGCTGATACTGATGGATATATCAGGGCTTTAGATATACAAGCACTATCGGATACGGGAGCTTATGGCGAACATGCTTCGACGGTGTTTATGGTAGTCGGGCAAAAAACTCTGCCTTTATATAATAAAACCAAGGCTGTTCGGTTTATGGGTGATGTAGTATATACCAATAAAATGCCAGGTGCTGCTTTTCGGGGATATGGGGCAACACAAGGAACATTTGCATTAGAGGCAACTATCAATAAGTTAGCGCAGCAATTAAATATGGATCCAACAGAGCTAAGATTACAGAATTTAATCAAACAAGGCGAAACAGCTCTCACTTATGATGGGAAACTCCTTGGCAGTTCTACATTGGATCGTTGTATTGAAACTGGGAAAAAAATGATTGGCTGGGATGAAAAATATCCACGAGTCATGAATGGTACGAAAATAAGAGCCATTGGTATGGCTGTTACGATGCAGGGGTCAGGGATCGCAAACATTGATACGGCATCTGCGGAAATTCGGCTCAATGATGATGGTCGTTATACCTTGCTGCTTGGTTCTACTGATATGGGGACGGGCAGTGATACGATACTTTCGCAAATGGCAGCTGAGATTTTAGAAACGACGGTAGAGAATATTATTGTAAATGCTTCTGATACCGATGTTTCTCCTTATGATCCTGGCTCGTATGCATCGAGTACGACATATGTTACAGGCATGGCAGTGGTTAAAGCCTCTGAAGAACTAAAGCAAAAAATTGTCGATCATGGTGCGAGGTTATTAGCAGTATTGCCGGATGATGTCGCCTTTGATGGTCAAGTCATTCGTACACTTACTGGCGCGAAAGAGATGAGCCTAGAGAAATTAGCGGAAACCATGGTGCTAGGAGGGGCAGGAAATTTACAATTAACAGGTCAGGGGACTTATGGTAGCCCTATATCTCCACCACCATTTATTGCTGGATTTGCTGAGGTTGAAGTGGATAGTGAGACTGGCAAAGTGACAATGATTGATTATGTAGCGGTTGCGGACTGTGGCACCGTGATTAATCCTAAACTTGCGACCATTCAAGTAGAAGGAGGCATTGTACAAGGTATAGGTCTTGCACTCTATGAAGAAGTACGGTATGGGGAAAAAGGTAAATTGCATACCAATAGCTTTATGCAATACAAAATTCCTTGCCGAAAAGATATAGGAACGGTGCGGGTGGCTTTTGAAGAAAGTTTTGAACCCACAGGTCCTTTTGGTGCGAAATCATTAGGTGAAGTGGTTGTCAATACACCAGCACCTGCTATTGTTCATGCTGTTTATAATGCGGTAGGTGTTAGGGTCAATCAACTGCCCATCACACCAGAAAAAGTATTTATGGGCATGCAAAAAAATAAATCAGTGAAATAAGGAGAAAAAATGAAAAAAGAGAATGTAGTTCATCCAGTGGATGAAATGTTACCACTAGGTAAGCTTTTTACCTATGGTTTACAGCATGTTTTGGCCATGTATGCCGGTGCTGTAGCTGTGCCGCTAATTCTGGCCAATGCTTTAGGGTTATCGCCAGAAGAGCTGGTCTATCTAATTAATGCCGATTTATTCACTTGTGGTATTGCCACGATTATTCAAACCATTGGTTTTTGGAAAATGGGTGTTCGTATTCCAATCATTCAAGGAGTAACGTTTGCTGCGATTACGCCAATGATTTTGATCGGGAAAGCGCATGGCTTACCAGGTATTTATGGTTCTATTATTGTTGCCGGGATGGTTACGTTTTTGATTAGCCCTTATTTTAGCCGCTTGTTACGCTTTTTTCCGGCTGTTGTTACTGGCACTATTATTACTTTGATTGGTGTGACATTGATGCCTGTTGCAGTTCGGTGGGCAGCGGGTGGTAATCCTGCTGCGAAAGACTTTGCATCGGCTCCTTATATTTTGCTCGCATTAGCCACACTAGGGGTTGTATTATTTTATTATCGATATTTTAAAGGATTTTTAAGTAATATTGCTGTTTTATTAGGCTTAATTACGGGGACTTTGATTGCCATTCCTTTAGGGATGGTGAAATTTTCGCAGGTAGCAGCTTCTAATTGGTTAGGGGTTACCACTCCTTTTGCTTTTGGTATGCCAGTTTTTGATCCTGCTTCGATCGCGGCTATGGTGGTTGTTATGTTGGTTGTTATGACGGAAACAACAGGGGATTGTATTGCCATTGGCGAAATTGTAGAAAAACCCATTACAACGGATGATCTGACTCGGTGCCTGAGAGCCGATGGATTTTCTACTATGTTAGGTGGTATTCTCAATAGCTTTCCTTACACTGCTTTTGCGCAAAATGTAGGATTGGTTGGTCTAACGAATGTGAAGAGTCGCTTCGTTGTAGCGGCTGCCGGTGTCATTTTAGTAGTCCTTGGTTTGTTCCCTAAATTTGCTGCCGTTATTTCCTCTATTCCTGTACCTGTATTAGGTGGCGCGGGTATTGCGATGTTTGGTATGGTAGCAGCAAGTGGTATTAAGACTCTCTCAAGAGTTAACTTTAATGGTACACATAATATTATGGTTGTTGCTGTCAGTATGGGGATTGGCATGATAACCCTAGATGTTCCTAATTTTTATCAAAATTTCCCTGCTTGGGCAAAAGTAATTCTCAATAGTGGTATTACCGCTGGTAGTATCACAGCGATTGTTTTGAATATCGTTTTAAATGGGACTAGTGAAGGTAAGAATTCATAAGCAATTTATCATCAATATAAGAAAAGTTAGATCGTGATTTCAGGCTGAGACAGGGGGACGATTCCTCCTGTCTCTTTCTGTCTTTGGTGAGAAGTTTGAGTTTATAATAAAATAATTAAAAATAAAATTAGTTCCAAGAACAACGAAAATGCAGTATTGCTTGTTATTGCTGACTTTTACTGCTGATTTCTATTGTTTATTGCTGTTGCTTACTTTTGGAAAAATGATTACGATAAAGAAGGAATTATTGTTATTAGGTCGAATGTAACTTAAATGACTGTTTAGTCACTAGAGTTAAGGAGGTAACGGAATTGGTATATATAGGTGCAAAAACAAGATGGCGGTATGCTATTTTACTGACTTTTTTGCTAGGAACGGTGATGGTGAGTGGGTGTAGTAAACAAGGGGCAAAACCAGCGCAACAGCCAGTAGAAGTAAAGGTTATGCAAGCTGTGAAAAGAGATACTCCTATTACATATGAATTTGTCGGTACAGTAGAGGCAAAGAATGAGGTTCCAATACAAGCTAAGGTATCAGGTAATATTGTAGAAAAGATGGTCACCGGTGGTGCCGTTGTTTCTAAAGGGCAACCATTATTCCGGATTGATAACCGGCAATATGGATCTGCCTTACATACCGCTCAGGCGCAGCTAGCGCAGGCGGAAGCAGTGCAGAGTAATTCTCATCTCAATACTTTGCGCTATAAACAATTAGCTGCGCAAGATGCAGTTTCACAGCAGATACTCGATACGCAAATATCAACAGAAGAGCAAAATATTGCTTCGGTAAATGCTTATCGCGGAACTGTGCAGACAGCAGAAGAAAATCTTCAAGATACGTTAATTGTATCACCAATCGATGGTCGAATTGATATTAAGGACTTGAGTGTTGGTAATTATGTGGCAGCTGGTTCCACAACAATGGCGACGATATCGTCTGTTGATCCAGTCAATGTAAAATTCAGTATGAGTGAAAATGAATACTTGAAATTTGTCCGTATGAAAGGAAGCTCTGATCCAGCAGGATGGGGACGTGATTTACAGCTGATTTTAAGTGACGGTTCCGTTTATCCATTGACTGGGCAGATTGAACAAGTGGATAAGGGCTTGGCAACAGGTACAGGGACATTGGCACTAAAGGCAGCCTTTGCAAATCCAAATCGGCTTCTTGTACCAGGGATGTTTGCACGTGTTGTTGTACAAGGCGAAGTACGCCCTGGAGCTATTTTAGTTCCACAAAGAGCGGTACAACAATTACTTGATAAAAATGTAGTGACCGTTGTTGGCGCAGATAATACTACAGAAACTCGGGCCGTAAAAATGGGATCTAAAATTGGGACGATGTGGCTTGTAGAAGAAGGCTTGACAGAAAATGATCGCGTTGTAGTAGAAGGTTTTATGAAAACACGGCCGGGAACACCGGTAACTGCAATAATGATTGGACCGGATGACCTGCAAACTCCGGCCAGTAAGTAGGGGGTAATCGATTGGCTAAGTTTTTTATTGAACGTCCGATTTTCGCAATAGTATTATCGATTATTATTACTTTGACTGGTTTGATTTCAGCATTTAATTTACCTGTAGCGCAGTATCCGCAAATTACACCGCCGCAAGTCAGTGTAACGGGTAATTATACAGGTGCAAATGCGGAAGTTATTGAGCAGACAATGGCGCAAGTTATCGAAAATCAAGTGAATGGAACAGAAGACATGGTATCCATGCAGTCAACTAGTTCTGACTCGGGTTCCTATTCATTGACTACGAAATTTGATTTGAGTAAGAATGCCGATCTTGCAACGGTACAAACTCAAAATCGCGTGGCGCAAGCTAACGCATCTCTTCCTACGGCGGTAACAACGGCCGGTCTTACGACCAGGAAGGTTTCGCCAGATAATTCTCTGATCTTTACTCTTTGGTCGCCAAAGGGGACTTATGACAGTACTTTCTTAAAGAATTATGGTAGTATTTATATTGTTGAAGATTTAAAAAGAATTAAAGGCGTAGGTAATGTTACAGAATATGGTTCTGATTATGGAATGCGTATTTGGCTACGCCCAGATAAAATGGCTCAGATGGGCATTACAGGGCGTGATGTATCTTCGGCTATTACAGCGCAGAATGTACAGGCTCCAGCAGGAACAATTGGGCAACGTCCTACATCGGCGGGGCAAGACTTTCAATATACTGCGCGGGTGCAAGGACGCTTGGCCGAACCAGAGGAATTCGAAGACATCATTATTAGCTCTAAGAATGGTTCTTTTATTCGTTTGAAAGATATTGGAACCGTTGCAATGGGCAATAAAGATTATGGTTTTCAAAGTTTTCTTAATGGTGAACAATCAGCAGCTTTTGCTGTGCAGTTAACGACTGATGCGAATGCCTTAGAAACCATTACGAATGTGCAGAAAGCATTAGATGAAGCTTCAAAAAAATTTCCATCCGATCTTGCGCATAATTCTGTTGTTGATAATACGAAATTCGTACGCGAATCCATGACAGAAGTGGCCAAGACTTTTGCCGAAGCGTTAATACTGGTATTATTAGTCGTATTCTTATTTTTACAAAGTTGGCGGGCAACATTGATTCCGATGCTTGCCATTCCCGTATCATTAATTGGGACTTTTGGTGCGTTTCTCATACTTGGTTTCTCGATTAATACGCTCACATTATTTGCGATGGTACTCGCAATTGGTCTGGTAGTGGATGATGCTATTATTGTTATTGAGGCAGTAGAGCATCATATGCGTTACAATGGTCTTGATCCAAAAGAAGCAACGAAACTTGCGATGAGTGAAGTTTCGGGTCCGGTTGTTGCGATTGCTTTCGTATTGGCTTCTGTATTTATCCCCGTCGCGTTTTTTGGGGGAACAACGGGTGTTTTATACAAACAATTTGCCTTAACTATTGCAGTTTCGATGGCATTATCGGCTACCGTTGCGTTATCTTTGACGCCAGCTCTTTGTGCTATGATACTAAAACCGTATGATCCTGATGCACATTCAGGATGGCTAGAACGATTCTTTAACAGCTTCAATCATTGGTTTGAAGCAACGGTAGAGCGATATGGAAGAGGCTTGTCAAAAATTTTAAAACGAGCCGCTTTAGGTGTTGTATTCCTAATCGTATTGCTTTTATCAACTGGGAAATTATATCAATTAGTTCCTACTTCATTTGTTCCAAGTGAAGACCAAGGTTTTTATATTACGAATGTTAGTTTGCCGGAGGCTGCAAGTGCGAATCGTACCGCTAGTGTTGCGAATAAAATAGCGGAAGGGATGCGTGCTCAGCCGGGCGTAGTTGATACCATTGTTGTACAAGGATTTGATATTTTGGCCGGTGCTAGTAAAGCCAATTCGGCTATTATTTTCACTAAGCTTGCTCCATGGGATGAAAGGACTGAGCCAGGACTTGGCGTACAAGCACAGATTGGGAAAAATTTGGCCAATAGTGCTCATATTCCAGAGGCAAATGTCTTTTCTTTTAATGCTCCTTCGTTGCCTGGTATTGGTTCAGTGGGTGGATTTACATTAATGATCGAAGATAAGGGCGGCAATTCGATCGAAGAAATGGATAACATTTCGAAACAGTTTATGGCTGCCGCTCGTCAACGACCAGAGATTGGTATGATTTACTCTACTTTTAATATTGATACCCCTGGTTATAGCTTTGATGTCGATAGAGAAAAAGCACAACAATTAGGTGTTCCTGTAAGTGATGTATTTACAGCAATACAAACTTTTCTCGGTGGTGTCCAGGTTAATGACTTTAACCGTTTTGGGCGTACTTATAAAGTTGTGATGCAAGCAGATGAAAAGTTCCGTAGTGATGTAGAAGCGACTCGTTTCTTCTTCGTACGCAGCTCTGCTGGTGTTATGGTACCGCTGAATACCTTAATTAAACCGAAACCGATTACGGCTCCTCCAGTCATCAAACGATTTAATGGTTACCGGGCTATTCAGGTGGGTGGTAACCCAGCAGCAGGTTATAGTTCAGGGCAGGTTATGAAAGCATTGGAAGAGGTTGCGGCTCAGACACTGCCAAGTACATATAGTTATGAATGGGCAGATCAAAGTCGTGAGGAAAAAATATCAGGTGGCCGGGCTCCGTTTGTATTTGGCTTAGCCTTGTTATTTGTATTCCTATGCTTGGCAGCTCTTTACGAAAGTTTTGGTATTCCGTTTGCTGTAATTTTATCGGTACCTACGGGCATTTTTGGTGCATTTTTATTCCAATATGTTCGCAGTTTGCAAAATGATGTATATATGCAAATTGGTATGGTTATGCTAATTGGTTTAGCAGCTAAGAATGCGATATTAATTGTAGAATTTGCTAAAGTGCGAGTCGATAAGGGAATGGATGCTGTATCGGCAGTTATTGAAGCTGCCAAATTACGACTTCGTCCGATTATCATGACGTCGCTGGCCTTTATTATTGGTTGTATGCCTCTGGTTATTGCTACCGGTGCTGGCGCCGGGGCGAGAAATTCTATGGGGACAGCCGTTGTTGGCGGTATGCTTGCTGCTACTGTTCTGGGTATATTTTTGATTCCCGTATTGTTTGTTTTGATTGAAGAGGGAGTCGATATGGTCAGAGAATATAAAAGGCGAAAACACTATAAAAAGCATAAGAAAGAATTGCAAGAAGCGCATAGATTAAAAGGATAATGATGAAAAATCCTGCAAGGTAATAAACCTTGCAGGATTTTTGTATACTAGTGGTAAATGTAGTTTGGATTAAAGCTTTTTGTAAAAAGGTGTCGGAGGGTTAAAGTGAAGCAGTTAGTAATCATTAAAGGTGCTGGTGATTTAGCAACAGGTATAGCACATCGCTTATTTCGGAGTGGTTTTTCTATCGTAATGACGGAAATCGCTCAACCTACAGTAGTTCGCAGTACGGTAGCTTTTGCGGAAAGTATTTTTTCAGGGAAAATGATAGTGGAAGAGGTCGTAGCCGTAAAAACGGAAATGGCAGAGATATTGTCCGCATTATGCCAACGGAAAATCGCGGTAGTGGTTGACCCACAAGGGATAGTAGTCAATAAGCTAAAACCATTGGCTGTTGTCGATGCGATTGTGGCTAAAAAAAATATAGGTACACAGATTTCCGATGCGCCGATTGTTATTGGTGTTGGCCCTGGTTTCACGGCTGGGCACGATGTACATGCTGTTATCGAAAGTATGCGTGGGCATTATCTGGGCCGAGTCATTACAACAGGACAAGCAATCGCAAATACCGGTGTACCTGGAGAGATTGCCGGTCATACAACAAAAAGAATACTACGTGCTCCTTGCGCAGGAATATTTAGCGCAGTCGCTAGGATCGGTGATGAGGTTTTGGCAGGTGATATTGTTGGGTACGTTAATCAGCAGCCGGTCATAGCGCAAATAACAGGTATTCTGCGAGGTGTATTACATGATCAACTTGCTGTTTCATTTGGAATGAAAATTGGTGACATTGATCCTCGCTGTATGCGAGAGCATTGTTTTTCTATTTCTGATAAAGCGCGTGCTATTGGTGGTGGAGTGCTAGAGGCGATATTATTTCATCAAAATCATTCTCAAGAGTAGTCAGATGTTGTTGATAGGATGGAGATGAGGGGGATCATCAATGAGAGAAATATGGGAAAATCGGATCACCCATATGCAATGTCCACGAATTGTAACCATTATTGGTGGTGGTGGTAAAACCAGTTTATTATATTACTTATTAACAGTAGTAAACGAAATGGGGCTGGCTGCTGTTGGGACAAGTACTACTAAATTGTCTAGTCACTGCTTGTCTGGGGCTTCTTTTTTTACTATCAAAAGTATTGAAGAGGGGTATCAAGCGGTTAAAGAGATCATACACGGAAAAGAACATAAGATTATAATGTATGGCCAAGATCCGAGCAATTCAGAAAAAATGCTAGGAATTTCTAGTGAGTGGATTGAACAGCTTGCCATGCAGGCCCAGGAGACTATCTTTGTTGTTGAGGGCGATGGGGCAGCCGGTAAGCCAATCAAGGGGCATGCATCATATGAACCCGTTATTCCGAGTGGCAGTTCATTAGTCATTGTGATGATTGGTATTGATGGTGTGGGTAAGAAGGTAAATTTCCAGTATGCCCATCGTCCTCATAGAATTTGTGAATTAGTAGGAGCTAAGCCGGAATCATTGATCACAATTGAAATGATTGCTAAGCTTCTATTTCATCCACAAGGATATTTGCATAATTGTCCCACTGAGAGCCAAATTATATTTTTTATTAATAAAGTAGAATCTAATGATCAGTACAAACAAGCGGAAGCATTAGCAAAGAAAATTATAGATTGCAAACATCCTCAAGTAACTGGAATCATTATTGGTAGTATAAAGAAGGGGGAAGGGGTATGGTTGCAGGGGTAATTCTTGCTGCAGGTCAGGCAAGGCGCATGGGGCAAGCAAAGCAATTGTTATTGTTAGATGAAAAACCGATGGTTTGGCATGTGGCGATGACGGCTTGTCAGTCTATGTTAGACCAAGTCATTGTGATTACCGGAGCATATCAACGTGAAGTAATGTCCACATTGAATGATTTGCCACTCGAAATCATTCATAATGAAAACTGGCGGCAAGGTCAGTCAACAAGTGTAAAAAAAGCGGTTCAATCCATCTCGGCTGAGATGCGGGCAGTCGTATTTTTGTTAGCAGATCAGCCGTTAGTTGACGTATCGCTTATTAATGAACTGATCAAGGGTTATTACGAGACAAATGCCAGTATTGTTATTCCTCGTGCACTAAAAAACCCTGGCAATCCAGTATTATTTGATCTTAAGGTTTGGCACCATGCCCTACTGCAGTTGTCAGGGGACGAAGGGGCTCGGCAAATTATTAGGGGAAATCAAGAAGCGATACATTATATTGAACTGCTCGATGGGCAGTGCTTTTTTGATGTGGATACACCACTAGAATATGAAACAATGAAAAAAATGTGGAATTTAATGAAGGAAGATCGTACTCCACAATGAAAATATAGTGGATAGAGATCAGGATAAAAAAAGTATACTGTATGCCTTTGCCCATATAGGGTTGATTTTTTTTCAGTATATGGTAAATTAATAGGTGTTACCATAAAGAAAAGCGAGTGTATTGGTAAAAAGCAAATGAATGAATTTGTGCTACTATGAATTTTAATCTAGGAGGGGGGATGTCGGTGAAGCTTATTGCAGTGCAAAAAGTGTTAGATGCTGAGGTAGTATGTGGTAGTGAGTGGATGGACGGAGAAGTGATGACAGTGTGCGCTGCCGATTTAATGAGTGAAGTGTTAGCATTTGCCCAAGAGAGTACGTTGTTACTGACTGGATTAACAAATCTTCAAGTGGTACGCACTGCTGAAATGATTGATTTGGTTGGTGTTATTTTTGTACGGGGAAAGCGTCCGTGTACTGAACTTATAGATTTGGCTCATATGAAACATATACCATTATTGGTTACCCCTCATTCTTTGTATGAATCATGTGGTAGATTATACCAAAACGATTTAAAAAGCTGTGAAGAAATTGGTGATATACGGTGAGTAGCAGACAAGAAATTGTATTAGAATTTGAATTAAAAGCCTCAATTTTTGATGTAGCAGGTGAAGCATCAAGTAAAACAAAACGGGTGTTACAGCAAATTGGAGTACGTGCCGATGTAATACGTCGCATTGCAATTAGTACTTATGAGGGAGAAATGAATACCATTATTCACTCGTTTGGTGGCATCATGCGGGTCGTAATTTTTTCCGATCGTACGGAAATTAGTTTTGAAGATCAAGGTCCGGGTATTGCGGATGTTGATTTGGCCATGCAAGAAGGTTATTCCACAGCTTCTGACGATGTTAGGGAAATGGGTTTTGGTGCTGGGATGGGGCTACCCAATATGGCGCGTTGTACTGATAAACTTGATATTCAATCTGAAGTAGGTATAGGTACTAAAATTATGATGGTGGTTTTTCATTAGCATCAATGGGAATTTTTTTGAACAGGCTTTTTAATTTAAGAATTGCGTGGTGGTAATGATGGATGAATATTTTCATTCGGTGCGGTTAATTGAAAGTCGCTGTAAGGGGTGCGTAAGCTGCGCAAAGCGCTGTCCGACTGAAGCCATCCGCATTCGCGGTGGCAAAGCGCATATTATTGAATCACGTTGTATTGATTGTGGCGAGTGTATACGTCACTGTTCAAGTCATGCTAAAACAGCAGTGACTGACTCTTTGGTGGATTTGGAGCGTTATAAAATAAATATAGCATTGCCTGCTCCTACATTGTACGCTCAATTCCCCTTGGAATATTCGATTGAGACTATTTTGGGTGGCCTTTTAAAAGTAGGGTTTGATGAAGTGTGTGAAGTAGCTCATGGAGCAGAAGTGGTGTCCCTCATGATTAAAGATTATCTGAATCGTAAAGATATTAAAAGGCCAGCGATCTCTACCGCTTGTCCAGCGGTTGTGAGGCTCATACAGGTTAAATTTCCTGAACTTATTGAAAATTTAGTAACGATTGATGCGCCGGTCGAAGTGGCAGCACGGATAGCGAGGATGGAATGCCGTAAAAAGTACCATCTGAATGATGAGGAAGTAGGCGTGTGGTTTATTACACCATGCCCTGCGAAAATGACAGCATTTAAGCAACCTTTGGGCTGCAAAAAATCGAATATTACTGGAGCAATTGCTATATCACAGATATATGGAGATCTATTAAAAGTATTACCGCAAGCTGATAAGAAGCCCCATTGTAATTTGGCATCATGGGTTGGGATTGGTTGGGCAATAGCTGGCGGAGAGACTTCTGCTGTGGAAGTAAGCAATAAATTGGTCGTACATGAGATTAACAATGTAAGTAATGTCTTAGAACAGGTCACCCTAGGGAAACTAGATGACGTTGATTATGTAGAAACCCTAGCTTGTGCTGGTGGTTGTATTGGTGGACCATTGACTGTAGAAAATCGTTTTGTAGCCGAAGCTCGTATGAAACAGCGGATGCAAAAAATAAAAGATGAACACCAGGTAGCAGGAAGAGGTCCGCTTACCGAGTATCCTATCGAGAATCTCGGCTTTAAAGAATGGCAAGATATTAAGCCAAGACCGATCATGCTACTTGACGAAGATATCGTGAAAGCTATGAATAAAGTGGAGCTGATAGAAAAAAAACTAGAAAGTCTACCAGGGCTCGACTGTGGTTCATGTGGTTCACCCAATTGCAGAGCGCTAGCAGAAGATATTGCGCAAGGTAGGGCTAGTGAAACGGATTGTTTGTTCAAACTTAGGGAACGAGTACGTGATTTGGCGCAAGAAATGATAGCGCTTGCAGAAAAATTGCCACCGTCATTAGATAAAGAGTCTAAAAACTCAAAAGGTAGTGAGTGAAATAACGCATTTGGCATAGGGGTGGGGTATTATGGTTGTGCAGGAAATCATAGACGTTTTGCAAGCTGAGGTGATAGCTGGTCGTGCAAAAGTGGATAATGATATTAGCGGTGGTTATGCTTCAGACTTATTGAGTAATGTAATGAGTCAGGCAAAAGCTAATAATATATGGATTACTATGCATTCTCATCAAAATATTGTGGCGGTAGCGGCTCTAATAGGCTTGTCAGCAGTGATTATTGCAAGTGATGTACAACCAGATAAGGAAACTATTAGTAAGGCAGATGCAGAAGAGATACCGCTCTTACTTACTACTTTACCAGTTTTTGAAGTGGTAGGTTTATTGTATGGTAAAGGCATTACGGGGGTATGATACGCCCGTTTGTGGCGGATTTACATGTGCATTCCCTATTATCGCCATGTGCAGAGGTAGAGATGACGCCAAGAAATATTGTCCGGCATGCAGCTGAAAATGGCATTGATATTGTGGCTATTACGGATCATAATGCTTGTGATAATGTGACAGCAGCCTTGGAGGCGGCAAAGGGTACGAATGTTACTATTTTGCCCGGTATGGAAGTTGAGACGAAAGAAGAAGTCCATATCATAGTATTATTTGAGAAGATGCGTCAGCTTAAAGTATGGGAACAGTTTGTCAATCAACATATGTCAGGACGATTAAATGATGAAAAACGTTTTGGTGCACAATTTGTAGTGGATGCAAAAGATGAATTCATTAGGATAAAGCCTGAAATGTTGTTGACCTCATTAAGTAGTGGTTTGGCTGAAGTATGCACAAAGGTTAGTGAACTTGGTGGTATATGTATTGCTAGCCATGTGGATAGGCCAGCAAATAGTTTAATTGCACAGCTCGGTTTTATTCCACCTGATGTCGAGCTTGCGGCAGTAGAGGTTTCACGGCTAACGAGTCCCCGTGAAGCCACAATACGTTTTCCTGCGATTGGTAAGTTGCCAATCGTGACATCATCTGATGCTCATACCATGGGCGACTTTCTGAGTGGCCCTAAAATGGTTTTTTATATAGAGGCACCGATATTATCTGAAATTCAGCAAGCACTGAAGGGGCAGAATTTACGAAAGGTAGTAGTTCAGTAATCCGTTGTCAGTAGCTTTCGAGCAATTTTCATAAGGAGGAATAAAATGAACAGCAACCAACATACATGCTGCTGTGGCGGCAATGTAAATCAATTTGTCAAAGTGGATGAAATTTTAAAGAAGTATCAAGGAGTAAAAGGGGCGTTAATTCCAGTATTACAGGAAGCACAAAATGCATATGGCTATTTACCAAAAGACGTGCTTCAAAATATCGCAGAAAAAATGGATATTCCGATAAGCCGCATCTATGGTGTTGCTACTTTTTATTCCCAATTTCATCTTAAACCACGTGGTAAAAATATTATTCGTGTTTGTCAAGGAACTGCATGTCATGTACGTGGCGGAAAGGCTATTTTGAAGGAAATTGAGGATAAATTGAACATTCAAGCTGGTGGTACTACACCTGATCTATTATTTACATTAGAAACGGTGGCTTGTATTGGTGCATGTGGACTAGCCCCAGTACTGATGGTTAATGATGATACATTTGGCCGTCTTACTCCAGAACGTATACCAGAAATTCTTGCTAAATATAGTTAAGTATTATGCGTGAATTGTCATTGCATATTCTCGACTTAGTGCAAAATTCAATTGAGGCAGGTGCCGATACGGTTACGCTAGAGATTATAGAAGATATGCCTATGGACACCTTGATGATTCGCGTAACGGATAATGGCCGTGGTATGGATGAGACAACTTGCCAAAAGGTGAGAGACCCATTTGTTACCACAAGAACTACCCGCCATGTAGGATTAGGGTTACCCCTTATTGACATGTCTACCAAACGGTGTGGAGGATATTTGGCTATCACTTCAACGCTTGGCTGTGGTACCGTAATTGAGGCATTATATCAGCATAGTCACTTAGATCGTCCACCACTAGGGAAAATAGTGGAGACCATTCAGTCTATTATAATTGCCAATCCTACATTACATTTTAGTTATTATCATACTGTTAATCAGTCTGCTTTTGCTTTGACAACCCAGGAATTGAGTGAAATTTTAGATGGTATTCCATTAACCCAGCCAGACGTCCTTGTTTGGCTCAATGAATATTTAACTCAGCATATAATGAATTTGTACAATTGAAGGAATTTACATGGAGGGGTGTAGTTTGAAAACAATTGAAGATTTAAAACGTTTACGTGAGCAGATACAGTCCGAGACACGCGTGCGTCATGAGGGGAGCAAACAAATTATTGTTGGTATGGGAACTTGCGGTATTGCAGCAGGTGCACGAGAAGTGTTGTCGGCTATTTTAGATGAAATTGCCAAGCGTAAATTAGAAGATATTACAGTACGGCAAACTGGCTGCATTGGTATGTGTGAAAAAGAAGTACTGGTTGATATTGTACTTCCGGGTGAACCACGTATTACTTATGGTAGAGTTACCGCTGCTGATATTCCTAAGATTATTACCCAGCACGTTATCAATGGGCATCTGATTAAAGAAATGGTTGTTGGTAAAATTATAGAATAATGATTGTGAGTAATGGGAGGTAGAAAATGGAACACTACAGAGCACATATACTAATTTGCGCTGGTACCGGTTGTATATCTTCAGGTTCTAAAAAAGTTGAGGCTGCGCTTCGGGAGCAGTTGGTTAAAAAAGGTCTTGATAAAGAAGTAAAGATTGTGGAAACTGGTTGCCATGGTTTTTGTGAAATGGGACCATTGGTTGTTGTTTATCCTGAAGGTGTTTTTTATGTTCGCGTTCAAGAAACAGATGCGATTGAGATTGTAGAGGAACATTTGTACAAAGGTCGTATTGTTGAGCGTCTATTGTTTAAAGAAAATGGGGCTTTAGACGGAATTCCAAATTACAAAGACATTGACTTTTATAAAAAGCAAATGCGTATCATATTAGCCAATTGCGGTCATATTGATCCTGAGCAAATTAATGAATATATTGCAGTAGGTGGCTACGAGGCATTAGGCAAAGCGTTGACAAAAATGAAGCCAGAAGAGGTTATTAATGAGGTTAAAAAATCTGGACTGCGTGGTCGAGGGGGCGGTGGTTTCCCAAGTGGAATCAAATGGGGATTTACTCGTAAGGCAGCCGGAGATAAAAAATATGTAATATGTAATGCAGATGAGGGAGATCCAGGCGCATTTATGGATCGTAGTGTATTAGAAGGCGATCCTCATCGTGTGCTTGAAGGTATGGCAATCTGTGGTTATGCTGTTGGCGCAGATGAAGGTTATATTTATGTGCGGGCCGAATACCCGTTAGCCATTAAAAGGCTTCGTATTGCAATCAAGCAGGCTGAAGAATTAGGCCTTATTGGTGATAATATATTTGGTTCAGATTTTAGTTTTCACATAAAAATTAAAGAAGGTGCAGGGGCTTTTGTATGTGGAGAAGAAACTGCTCTGATCGCTTCGATTGAAGGTGAGCGTGGTGCACCACGGAGTCGTCCTCCATTCCCGGCAAATTCCGGATTGTGGGGTAAACCAACGAATATTAATAATGTAGAGACGTTTGCGAATGTACCACAAATTATTACCAAGGGCGCTGATTGGTATACATCAATTGGCACGGAACGTAGTACAGGAACAAAGGTATTTGCGTTAACCGGCCGGATTAATCATACGGGACTTGCCGAAGTACCAATGGGGATTACGATGCGTGAGATTATTTATGATATTGGTGGCGGCATTCAAGGTGGTAAGAAGTTTAAAGCAGTACAAATTGGTGGTCCATCAGGTGGTTGTTTGCCTGAGGAACTTCTTGATATGTCTGTTGATTATGATTCATTACTTAAAGTCGGTGCTATGATGGGGTCAGGCGGCCTGGTTGTTATGGATGAAACCACTTGTATGGTTGATATCTCCAAATTTTTCTTAAGCTTCACACAAGCAGAGTCTTGTGGTAAGTGTACGCCTTGTCGTGAAGGTACTAAGCGTATGCTGGAAATTTTGAATCGCATTACACAGGGCTTGGGTAAAGAAGGCGATATTGAGTTATTAGAAGTGCTAGCTAAAAATATTAAACAAACTGCACTTTGTGGTCTTGGACAAACTGCGCCAAATCCAGTGCTGAGCACGCTCAGATATTTCCGTGATGAATATGAAGCTCACATCAAAGAAAAACGTTGTCCAGCTGGCGCTTGTACAGGACTTATTCAATATAAAATCAATGAAGGGTGCAAGGGATGCGGCCTATGTGCGACGGTATGTCCAGTGAAGGCCATTCATGGCGAAAAGAAAGCATTGCATACCATTGATCAAGATAAATGTATCAAGTGTGGTGCTTGTATGGCGAAATGCCCGTTTAAAGCGATAACTAAGGGATGATTTTGACAAGTGGGAGGGAAACCGATGGAAATGGTTAGTGTAACAATTGATGGGCAAAAAGTACAAGTGAATAAAAATTTGACTGTACTCGAAGCAGCACAAACGGTAGGAATTAAAATACCAACCTTGTGTTATCATCCGGAACTTCGAAAAGCAGGAAAGTGTCGAGTATGTATGGTAGAAGTAGAAGGCGCACGGAGCTTAGTAGCATCTTGTGTATATCCGGTTAATGAAGGCATGGTGGTTCATACGACAACTGCTGCTGTGCGTGAGGCTCGTAAACTGGTTGTAGAATTATTACTCGCCAACCATCCTCAAGACTGCTTATCTTGTGAGCGTAACTTAAATTGTGAACTGCAAACGATAGCTGGTGATCTTGGCATTCGTAAGGGACGATTTGAGGGGGAACGCAAAAAATATCCCCTTGATGATTCCAATCCATCCCTTGTACGTGATCAAAGCAAATGTATTCTTTGCGGTCGTTGCGTACGAGCTTGCAGTGATCGGCAGGGAATGCATGTATATAGCTTTGCCAATCGTGGCTTTAATACCACAGTAGTACCTGCTTTCAATCAAGGATTACATGAAGTGGCCTGTACATACTGTGGGCAGTGCGCTGCAGTATGTCCAACTGGTGCTATTACCATTAAAAATGATACGGACGTTGTATGGAACGCCTTAAGTAATCCAGATAAACATGTAGTCGTTCAGACTGCACCAGCTGTTAGGGTAGCACTTGGTGAAGCGTTAGGTCTTCCAACGGGTACGATTGTTACTGGTAAGATGGTGGCTGCATTACGACGACTTGGTTTTGACCGAGTGTTTGATACAAACTTTAGTGCGGATGTAACCATTATGGAAGAAGGTTTTGAACTACTTGATCGGTTACAAAATGGCGGAAAGTTACCGATGATTACCTCATGTAGCCCAGGGTGGGTCAATTTTGCCGAACTCATCTATCCTGATTTATTAGACCATTTATCGACGGCTAAATCCCCACAACAAATGTTTGGTGCACTAGTTAAAACCTATTATGCTGAAAAGGCAGGGATTGATGCTAAGGATATAGTGTCAGTGGCCATTATGCCATGTACAGCAAAAAAAGGCGAAGCAGCGCGAGAAGAATTTAAGGCTAGCGGTTATCAAGATGTTGATTATGTATTAACAACGAGTGAATTGGCGATGATGATTCGCGAACAAGGACTTGATTTTTCAGCATTGCCAGTAGAAGACTTTGATGCACCTATGGGAATTAGTACCGGTGCAGGAGCTATTTTTGGGGCAACAGGCGGGGTAATGGAAGCGGCGTTACGTACTGTCTATGAAGTAGTGACAGGTCAAGAACTGGAGTGTATTGATTTTAAAGAAGTGCGAGGCTTAGAAGGCATAAAAGAAGCGCAAGTACAAATCGGTGATCTTACTGTTAAAGTTGCTGTTGCTCACACCTTGAGCAATGCCCGCAGTCTAATGAAAAAAATCCAAAATGGAGAGGCAGATTATCACTTTATTGAAATTATGGCCTGTCCAGGTGGCTGTATTGGTGGCGGAGGTCAACCTGTTGTTATGGCGGCAGATTTTCGCCAGAAACGGATCGATTCTATTTATCAGTGTGATACTTCGGCAAAAATTCGAAAATCGCATAAGAATCCAGCAGTGCAGGAACTATATGATACCTGGTTAGGCAAGCCGCTAGGAGAGAAAGCACATCATCTATTGCATACGCACTATCATCCACAAAAACGTGTATAATATAGAATATAATGAAAAGGCGAGTCGTGGGCTCGCCTTTTCATTTTTTTATTATGTGGACAGGGGGCAATTTCATTACCTTTACCAGTTTATTTTGAAATAGTAAATGTCACGTTTTTACTGCCTTAACGAATAAATCTAGTAATGAAGAGAAAATACTTAGTAGTATGTCTATTTGTGGTCGTCAGTAATACTTCCGTCACCGCTAACCGGGATAGTATCGCCTAAAAAGGTTGGTTTTGGCTGAATGAATTTAGCTAAAAAGAAGTCTTTATTTCGAGCTGCAAATTCTCGCAGCTTATAATTTCTCATCTGCACAGCGTCATATTCCCGCGGATCGGATGCAATTCCATACGCTTCCATTCCTAGCTCTCTGGCAATAAAAATGGCTCTGGAAAGATGGTATCTCTGTGTTACGATAATAATTTTTTTTGCATGAAATATATCTCGTGCTCTATAGATACTTTCATATGTATTGAATCCGGCATGATCCATAAAGATATTTGAGGGTGGTATATTCTTGTCTTTAAGAAAGAGCTTCATGGCATTTACTTCATCATAGTCTTCTTGACCGTGATCTCCGCTCACAATGATTTTATCAGATTTTTTCTTTTCATAGAGCTCTTGTGCTAAGCTTAGCCGATCATTTAGCATATCTGATACTCTGCCATCTGGATGAACGTATGCCCCTAGAACAAGAACAGCATCTGCCTGCACGGATGAATCAGAAGTAATAATATATTTTTGTGCATGCTGTTCAACGTATTGGCTAATCGAAAACCCTAATATCATAATTGTTACTGTTAAAAGTATAAATATCTTAAGCATCTGTATAATAAGTGGTTTCAATATACTTCGCTCCTTCCATATTTTTCATAACCGTAATTATAATTAGTCGCATGTGAAGAAAAATCCTTTCCATGATGAAATATAAATAACAAATAGTATGAAAGATTTTTTATTGAATCCAAGAGAACGTTTTTGTGAAGGTACATTATTGACTAAAAATATAAGCAATTATTGCAACCGTTATACCGATAAGGATTGGCGTATAACAGATTATTTGGCTTAAGATATTAGTTCTTATAGTAATTTCTTTATCAATAAAAAGACCATGATTTTTAAGTTCCTGTAAGAAATCTTTTTGTTCGGATAATCTTGATTTCAATATTTTGTAAAGATTATAAGAAAACAGATATCTTTCTTTAAATTTAAGGTGCCGTTTTAGCTCTAAAGCATTAGCTTCTGAGAGGTATAAGATACCTGGTGTTATTATTACGCCATTCTTCAGAAAAAACTTGAGAAAATAGGAAACAGTACCGCGATATTCGGATTTATCAAAGCGTATTGACTCAATCAAATCTCTGTCAAAAATATACATCTTACCTGATGTTCCTACTCTGATATAAAAATTTTTGCTGGTAATCATGATAGTGGTGAGTGTTCTGCATATTATGGCATTTACAGTAATAGGATAAAATAGAACTGAAGAGAAAACGAAAGTAACAATACTACTAATATTATTAGGATTAAAAGAAATATTAAAAAGGATATTACGGATTACTGCAGTTGATAGCTGAAAACCACTACAGATTAGAAAAATAATTGTAAATACTGCTAAAATAACTGTTCCTATGGAAATATCTTGCTCTTTCATCTTATACACAAGCTTCTCGCCAGAGGCAAATCGTGGCTTGTCAAAGTCAAATTCTTCATTGGAAGACATAAAAGATTCTGTCCTTTCTTATAGATAATGTTATTATCTTAGCACAGTCATTTGGTATTATTTGTCGAAACAACGCATTTGCAAAATTTTTACCTATCCTTGTTTGCTGTATAGGATAATAATTGATAAGAAAACCTCCTGCTCATCGTTGGATTGATTCCTTCAACTATGAGCAGGAGGTTTTTTCTATATTAGTAAAAAAGAATTTAATAGTACTTATGTGGATACTTAAATAAAATATGTAAAAAGTCCCTAATATGGAAGGGTTTTAATATGTTTTTCTAGAAAGAAGAAGAAAGGAGTTGAGAAAAATAGAGAAGAATAAAGTGTTATTAAACTGCCTCATTTTTTGTATTCTATTCTTGTTTCCTGCCCATAGTTTGGCAAGTTCGGAAGCTGACTATGATAATGTAACGGATTATAAGGTGCGATTGACATCGGGTGAGAAGTATGGGTATGTATTAGCCACTAATGGCGAGTGGGTAATCGAACCTCGGTATGATTATGTCCAAGCATGCCGCGGGGATGAGAGCGGAGGAAGCTGGGTAAGAGTAAATGGTCAATATGGGTATGTTGCGTCTTTTATGCCATCTCTTTCCTCTAAAGAAAATCATTTTGCTAGTAAAGTGGTATTGTATTCGAATTTTGATGGACATTATTTTGACCAAAATCGTATTGCTGTTATCGTATTAAAGGACAAATGGGGTTTTATTGATAAAACCAATAAGATGGTAGTCGAACCACAGTTTGATATGAGTACCGGATTACACTTTTTTTTCACAGAAGGGCTGACAAGGGTAAAAATCAACGGTAAATGCGGTCTGGTTGATACAACAGGAAAAATGGTAGTTAAGCCAGAGTATGATGAGGTTAGACCTTTTTTTAATGAAGGGCTGACTACCATAATGATAAAGAATGATCAACAGGGTTTCATTGATAAAACCGGCAAATTAGTAAGTGAGTCTAAGTTTGACAATGTTGGAGCTCCTTGGCACGATTTATGGCAGGATTTAATTAAAGTGTGTAAAAATGGTAAATGGGGCTATGCTGATCGAAATGGAAAAATAGTAATAGAGCCAGTATACGATGGGACTAAGCCTTTTGGGAGAGATCTGGCTTTAATATCGTTACATGGTAAATGGGGCCTTATTGATAAAAATGGCAGGGTAGTAAAAGAACCTCAGTATGATCAAGTTGGAGAATTTAGAGGTGTTCTGACTCAGGCATGCGTCAACAATAAATGGGGCTACATTGATAAAGATGGCAAAATAGTAATTGAACCACAATATGATGAGGCTAGACCTTTTTGGAATGTAGCGAAAGTAAAAGTGAATGGCAAATGGGGCTTTATTGATAAAACCAATAAAATGATACTCGAACCCCAGTATGATGAAGTTTATGACTATAATATTGTTATGACCATGGTCAAGGTAAAAGATAAATGGGGACTCGTTGACAGAAATGGCAAGGTAGCACTAGAACCAGTGTATGATAGGATAGAAGAATTTGCTCAAAACTTGGCACAAATCGTTTTGAATGGTAAGATTGGCTACATTGATAAAATGGGCAAAGTAGTCATAGAGCCACAATATGAGAACTCTGGCAGATTTATAGACGGTATGGCCAAGGTGCTTGTAGATGGCAAAGTGGGTTTTATTGACGAAACCAATCAGTTAGTAATAAAGGCAGAATATGATAGTAATGATGTTGGTCCTTTTCAGGAAGGACTGGCACGGGTAAGAGTGAATGGAAAATATGGTTTTATTGATAAGACCGGTCAAATGGTAATAGAACCTCAATATACCTGCGCGTATAACTTTAGTAAAGGTTTTGCACAGGTTGATGTAAACGGTAAAATGGGCATGATTGATAAAACCGGCAAGATCATCATAGAGCCCCGGTATACTAAATTTTGTCACTTAAGTATAGGGGTTATCGGGGTAAATGTAAACGGTAGATGGGGCCTAATAGATGAAACGGGCAAAATGCTAATCGAGCCTCAGTATGCTGAAATATCGCCTTTTGGCGAAGGATTGTTTGTAGTAAAAACTGGTGAACTATTCTCTAAAGGCGACAAATCAAACGCTAAAGCTGGTGTCGTAGATGCAACAGGAAAGTTTATAATAGGGGCCCAGTATGATGATATTGGGAGACTAGAGGATGGAATAGCCAAAATTAAAGTAAACGGCAAATATGGTTTAATTGATAAAACAGGTAAAGTGATCATGGAGCCGCAGTATAACCATATTGATGCTTTTTACGAAGGACTAGCAAAGGTAAGTATCACAAAGCACAAATATGGCTTTGTTGATAAAACCGGCAAAATAGTATTTGAGCCGCAGTTTGACAACGTTCAGGGTATCGGTAAAGGCCTAAGTTTAGTTTCTTTGCACGGCAAATGGAATTTGCTTGATCATAAAACTGGAAAAATGGCAGCAACACCTCAGTACGAAAAAGTGGAGGGGAATGGGAATGGTTTTGCAAAGGTAAAACTCAATACTAAATGGGGTCTTGTAGATGCAAATGGTACAATGTCAATAAAGCCTCAATATGATGAAGTGGATTTTTTTCGCGAAGGCTTAGCAGCAGTAAAAGTAAATGGCAAAAGCGGCTTTATTGATAAAAATAACAAAATGGTAATAAAACCCCAATATAATGAAGTTGGCTTTTTTTGTGAAGGAATAGCTGAGGTAAAAGTGAAGGATAAATGGGGCTTTATTGATAAGACTAATCAAATGGTAATTCAGCCCCAGTACGATGAGGTTACGCATTTTTGGCAAGGTTGGACGAAACTAAAATCCAATGGCAAATGGGGCATTGCTCATAAAACAGGCAAGGTAATAATCCAGCCCAAATTTGATGAAATACATAACTTTAACGAAGGACTAGCATATATAAAAGTAAACGGAAAATACGGTTTTATTGACACGGAAGGTAAAGTGGTAGTAGAGCCCCAGTATGATTGGGTTTTTTCATTTAGTAAGGGAATGGCTAGGGTGTTTTTAAATCGTAAGACAGGTTTTATTGATAAAACGGGTAAAGTGATAGTAGATATTCAGTATGACGAAATAGGCAGTTTTAACGATGGACTAGCCAAAGTAAGAGAAAATGGCAAATATAGCTTTATGAATGAAAAAGGTGAAATGATAATCGATTCTCAGTATGATGGGGTGGAAGACTTTAGAGAAGGCCTGGCTAAAGTATTAGTACAGGGTAAGTTTGGTATTATTGATACAGCTGGCAAATGGGTAGTGAATCCTATATTTGAAAAACCCATTACAACCTACTTTCCAAAACAGAAAATTGTATGCTGTGACGATTATTTCTATGATGCAGAGGGAAATAAGTTAAATCATTATGCCAATCATATGAAAGATGGATATCAGTTTTTACAACAGAAGGATTATACGGCAGCGCTAACTGCTTTTCAGGCGGCACTAGCTATTAATCCTAACGACAAAGCGGCTCTATATGGGTGTAATCAAGCGTCTGCTTTTTTACCAAAGAGTCTATAATAAGAGTGCCGCCCCAACCTTTGTAAAATAAAGGGTTGGGGCGGATTTATGCTCATGTACTTTCATGAACCTTGGTTTGATGAAGTCCAGGCATGGATGATTGCACGTTGTGCAACAATAAAGGAACTTTTAACTGTGATTCCCCATTATGAAGGTCATCCGCCTCTTTGGCACATGATTCTTATGCCAATAGTGGAGTACCCTATGAAATAGGCTTAAAAGCAACTTCGCTTATTTTATGTTCGACAGAAATGGGATTGTTGATATTTAAGTCGCCCTTTCCTCGTAGTTTGCGTCTTTGTATACCATTTACATATTACTTCTTTTATCAGTTTGGTGTCATTTCGAGAACCTATAGTTTAATGATGTTGGGTATGACTCTTCTTGCGTTATTTTATAAAACAAGAAACGAAAATCCGTATCGCTTTATCGCTATAATGGCCATGATCTGTGGGGCAAGTGCCTATGGCATTGTTATTTGTGCAGGAATCTCAATAGTCTGGTTAATTGAGATCGTAAAAAACAGTTCGTCAATAGTAAGAGATAAAAGAGTTTTTGCGCTACTTTCACTTTTGTTGATCGCTTTAACTAGTTGCAATCAGTCTACTAGTTTCTTTATGGTGGACTGTAATATCTTCGATACATGATATAAATCATAATTATGGGTACGGAAAGGAAATAAGCTCTTTTATCAAGAAAAATCAATTAGAAAAAACGAAGATAGTTGGTCTATGGAAGATGATTCTTATTGGAGATTCAGATCAGAGTTCAGACGTATATGCAAACGTATATAAGTTAAATGATTCTGTAGATGCATTTGCAATATTGCCATATTTACCCAATAACATTATCTCAAACTTAAACGAAGGGAGTAACCAATACGGTTATGTAAGACATATTGTATCTTCTGAAATGATAGATCAAGAACATTATAAAGAATGGATAGAGAATGATGCTCCAGATCTTATCATTGGAGATATCCATCAATTATATTTATGGCAGGAAAATTAAATTGAGTGACTATGTTCTAGTAAAGCAAATAGAATATTCGTATATCTGGAAGGACGATATAATTAGCTGGTCATGATTTACTTTAAAGGTAAGTTATTACTACTTTCATATTTCAAACTATTAATTCCTGCTATTCTTGCATTACAATATTAAATTCGAGTACTTTTTGTTCTCCCTCGTAACAAAAACCTGTATAAAATAAAAATTTTTATCTTATACAGGTTTTTTGCAAATAAAAACGAATGTAATCATTATTATAGTATATGGTATATGTAATCAAATCTCATAGGGGGTTACATTTTGAAAAGGCAGATGCAACGATCGGTTTGCCCATATGATTGCCCGGATGCTTGTGGGTTGTTAGTGGAGACTTTAGAGGGGAAAGCGGTAAAGGTTATGGGGGATCCAGATCATCCTCATACGAAGGGGACTTTATGTCCCAAAATGGTTCATTATGAAAAAACAGTACACTCATCCAAACGATTGGTAGAGCCATTGCTGCGAATCGGTCCAAAAGGATCAGGAGAATTTAAAACGATTTCTTGGGATGAGGCTATTGGTTATATTAAAACAAATTGGGAAAAAATTATTAGTAATAATGGAGCTGAAGCGATCTTACCTTATTCTTATGCAGGGACAATGGGGCTTGTACAACGTAATATTGGTGAGGCGTTTTTTCATTATTTGGGAGCTGCGCGTCTAGAGAGAACGATTTGTTCTCCTGCTAAGGGGTATGGTTGGTCAGCAGTTATGGGAGGAACCATGGCGCCGCATCCTGATGAGGTTGCTGAGAGTGATCTGATCATTCTTTGGGGGACGAATAGCCTTGCAACAAATATTCATTTACTACATCAAGTGCGAGAAGCAAAAAAGAAGGGCGCAATTGTTTGGTTGATTGAGACCTATGAAACACCGACCGCAGTAGTCGCTGATAAGGTGATTGTAGTACGCCCTGGTAGTGACGGAGCACTCGCCCTGGGGATGATGCATGTTTTGGTACGTGAGCATCTGATGGATGAAATATTTATCGCTAATCATGTGCAAGGTTTTGAAGCGTTTGTAGAAAAAAGTATACCTGAGTACCCGCCAGAAGTGGTCAGTGCGCTTACAGGTATTGATTGTGCTACAATAGAAGAAATGGCGAAATTATATGGACAGGCAAGGGCGCCATTTATTGTTCTTGGCAGTGGGTTATCACGCTATGGTAATGGGGCAATGAGTGTTCGCTCGATTACTTGTATTCCTGCTGTTGTTGGTGCCTGGGCAAAATCTGGTGGAGGTTTACTGGCCGGTATTAGTACAGGAAGTGCCTTTCCAATGGGAAAAATCACTCGTGAAGACTTTATGAAAAAATCGTTGCGAGTTGTCAATATGAATCAACTTGGGCAGGCGCTTAGTGAGGACAATGAGCGGTTGGTTAAGAGTTTGTATGTGTATCATTCCAATCCAGCAGCTGTTGCGCCTGATCAAAATGCTGTGCTACAGGGTCTTGCGCGAGAGGATCTTTTTACGGTAGTTCACGAACGGTTTATGACGGATACAGCACGTTTTGCGGATATCATATTGCCAGCTACTAGTTCGCTAGAACATGAAGATATATATCGTTCTTACGGTCACTATTGCATTCAACGAGCATTTCCTGTTATAGAACCCGTCGGCATGTCAAAATCGAATTGGGATGTTTTTAAATTATTAGCTAAGGCAATGGGATTTGAGGATGCATTCTTTGAGCAGACAACGGGTCAAATCATTGATCAATTATTACAGTCATCGAGTCCATGGCTTGCTGATGTCGATATGGCTAGCGTTCAAGCTGGAAAACCAGTGGAATTACCGTTGCCGACAGATTATAAGATGCAGTATAAAACCCCATCGGGTAAAATTGAGATATATAACCCAAGAGAGGATGAAGTGTTGCCAAGGTATACAATGCCACATGGTGATGATGCTCCATTTTGGTTTGTCAATGCTCCAGGAACCTATTCGCTAAATTCTTCATTTAATGAACGTACGGAGTTGGTTGATAAAGGAAAAGCGCGATATCTAATGATGAACCCTAAAGACGCAGAGGCTAAAGGTCTGCGGGCGGGGCAAGAGGTGATTGCTTATAATGAACGGGGCGAAGTAGAGTTCATTTTAGAAATAAGCTCGAAGATTCCATCTGGCGTAGTAGTAGCAGAAGGCGTTTTATGGATTCAAAATGGAATTGGCGCTCGATCTGTCAATGCTCTTACTTCTCAGCGACTTACGGATCGAGCGGCGGGTAGTACTTTTTATGATACCAAAGTAGATGTTCGTTCACGATGAACTAATAGCTATATTGTTAGTCTGCCGTTGCTGGGATATAGGGTTATCCCAGCAACGACGATTGCCAATAAGAAAATGATATACAATTAGGAGATTACATTATGGCAGAATTTAGTCACTTTAATGCCCAAGGGGAAAGCCATATGGTTGATGTGAGCGCGAAATCGATCACACATCGACAAGCGGTAGCGTATGGACAAATTTTTATGGAAGACGAAACCTTAGAAAAAATCTATGATATGCAAATTACCAAGGGCAATGTATTAGAGGTGGCGCGACTTGCAGGGATTATGGCAGCTAAACAGACGCAGCATTTAATACCGCTATGTCATCCACTCGCACTTAGTGCTGTGACAATTGCCTTTACTAGGCAAGAAAAATCGATAGCGATTGAAGCTACTGTCAGAGTCAGTGGGCAAACGGGGGTCGAAATGGAGGCTATGACAGCGGCTTCCATTGCTGCGTTAACCATTTATGATATGTGCAAAGCCATTGATCGTTCGATGGTGATTTCTAATATATGCTTATTGCGCAAAGAAGGCGGCAAAAGTGGTTTATTTGAAAGGAGTGAACATCCATGGCAAAAATAGTAGCAGTCTGTATTAGTAAGAAAAAAGGTATGCGAAAAGAAAGTATCGGTGAAGCGAAGTTAGTGCCGAATTGGGGTATGGAGGGCGATGCACATGCTGCCAAATGGCATAGGCAGATTAGCTTACTGAGTAACGAGAGCATTGAAAAAATGCGAGAAATCGGTAAACAAAAGGGAATTGATCTTGCGCCAGGCGATTTTGCCGAAAATCTAACAACGGAAGGATTGGAACTTTTTTCCTTGCCAGTCGGTACTTATCTTGCCGCAGGGGAAACCTTACTAGAGGTCACTCAAATCGGAAAGAGTTGCCATCATGACTGTGAAATTTTTCAACAAGTTGGTCAATGCGTGATGCCAAAGGAAGGAATATTTACTCGCGTGTTGGTCGGGGGTGCGATAAAAGCTGAGGATGAACTTGCTATTTGGAAAGGTATACCAGTTGGCGTTATTACGGCAAGTGATAAAGGATCTAGAGGGGAACGAGAAGATCAGAGCGGAAAAGAAATTGAAAGTTTAGTAAAAACGATACAAGGCAGAGTGATTGATTATCGTGTACTAGCCGATGATAAAGAAATTTTGTCGCAGGCGATGATTGAAATGATTGATGGACTCGGTGTGGGATTATTATTAACAACAGGGGGAACTGGATTTTCGCCGAGGGATATCACCCCGGAAGCAACGCGAAGTGTGATCGAAAGAGAAGTTCCTGGCTTACCGGAGGCCATGCGACGAGAAACATATCACCTGTCCCCGCGTTCCATGCTGAGCCGAGCTGTGGCAGGAATTCGTGGTAAATGTCTAATTGTCAATTTACCAGGTAGCCCAAAAGCCGTAAAAGAGTGTTTGGAAATCATTCTACCACTACTACCTCATGCATTAGAAATTTTACGTGGCACTGGCGGTGAATGTGGGCAGTCAGCTAAAAAATAAATGAGAGTATACTTGCAATGATAGATCGTTTATAATTAGATTAGGTAGCAAGAATTCTACATCGAAATAAATGGGAATATACTAAACATGGAAATTAATTAAATATTTAGTAAAATATGAATTTTAACAAATTACGTTTTGCTAAATAAAATTTATGAAGATGATGAATATCTTGCAAATATGTTGTGATAATACGAATTGTAGTATTAAATTGTAGCAAGGCGAGGTGAAAAGAATGCAGGATGGGTATGGTCGTATCATTGATTATCTACGAATATCGGTTACGGATCGTTGTAATTTTCGTTGCCGTTATTGTATGCCGCTTGAAGGGGTTCAGTTACTGAAACATTCTGAGATATTGTCCTATGAAGAATTACTGCGTCTCATTCGCATACTTGGACAACATGGTGTCAACAAGATTCGCCTCACTGGCGGTGAACCATTAGTACGTAAAGAGATAGTGGAATTTGTTCGTAGTATCAAAGAAATTGGCAGTATCAAAGATTTGGCAATGACAACAAACGGAAGTTTACTTCAAGATATGGCATATGATCTTAAAAAGGCTGGTCTTGACCGAGTGAACATTAGTATCGATACCAATCATGCAGAAAGGTTTTCTCATATTACTGGTGGGGGGCAATTAGAGGACGTAGTAAAAGGCATTCAGCGTGCTATTGAAGTGGGTCTGAATCCGGTTAAGTTAAATGTGGTTGCTACCGAAGTATTATCAGAGGAAGATATTTTATATTTTGTTAAGCAGGTTCATAAATTTCCTATTGCTGTACGGTTTATTGAATATATGCCGATTGGTCGTTGTGGCGTGAAACCAGGACCTAGTATTGCAACAATAAAAAATATGATTCATAAAGCAGGTTATGGTGAGCTGGAATCAGCGATGATGACAAAGGGAAACGGTCCGGCAAAATATTATAGATTACCGCAGGCTCTTGGCTTTTTTGGATTTATCACGCCAATCTCAGAGCATTTTTGTCCAAGCTGCAACCGTATCCGGCTAACAGCGGATGGTAAAATAAAACTTTGCTTATTAGCAAATCATGAAATAGATGTCAAAACGGCCCTACGTAGTGGGGCTACTGATGAAACAATCTATGAAGTATTTCAGAAAGCTTTACAGGAAAAACCACTACAACATAGTTTAATAGATAACAAAGGGGGGAGGGATTTGCGAGGAATGTTTCAGGTTGGTGGCTAAAGAGGGAATACAATGATATGAGGAGGAGAAAAATATGTTTTATCGCATTAATATGGCAACTTTAGCAGTAAATGAGGACGAAGGCATAGCATATCAGGGACTTGGTGGCCGTGCTCTTAGTTCACACATTGTAGAAAAAGAAGTAGATCCGAACTCCCATGCCCTCGGTGATGGTAATAAACTTGTTTTTGTTACTAGTTTGCTATCTGGAACAGGAGCGCCTAATGGTGGCAGGATGTCTTTAGGTGGGAAAAGTCCGCTCACTGGTACAATTAAAGAAAGCAATGTGGGCGGGAATATGGGGCATAAACTGGGACGACTTGGCATCCGAGGTATTATTGTAGAAGGCTTACCGCAAGATGATAAAACTTATATTATAAAGGCTTCTACAGCAGGAGTATTGTTAGAAGAAATGCCGGCATTAAAAGGCTTGAATATTTATGATACGGTGGCTAAGCTACAAGAAAAATTTGGTGCCAAAGTAGCCATTGGCTGCATTGGTACAGCAGGGGAAAATAAAATGGCATCGGCTTGTGTTGGATTTACTGATATGGAAGGTTGCCCTACTCGCCAGGCTGGTCGAGGTGGTTTGGGTGCCGTTATGGGCAGTAAAGGGATCAAGGCGATTGTTGCTGATGATAGTGGTGCTAAGGCGGTACCATTCGTTGATGAAGCTGCTTTTAGGGCTGGCGGCAAAAAATTAGCGAATGCACTATTAACCCATCCTGTTACCAGTAAGGCGCTGCCTGCCTATGGTACTGCTGTATTGGTCAATATTTTGAATGAAGCAGGTGGATTGCCTACCCAAAACTTTAGCACTGGTAGATTTGAGGGTGCTAATAATGTTGGTGGCGAAACAATGGCGGAAAATATTAAGGAGCGTGGCGGAAAAGTTGGTCATGGTTGTTCACCAGGTTGTATTATTCGCTGTTCCCAGATTTATAAGGATAAAAAAGGTGAAGTCTTAACAGGTGGCTTTGAGTATGAAAGTTGTTGGGCTTTTGGACCTCACCTAGGAGTCGATAACCTTGACGATGTCGCGTTGATGAATCGATTGTGCGATGATTATGGTGTAGATAGCATTGAAATGGGAGTGGCAATCGGAGTAGCAATGGAAGCTGGCGTAATTAAATTTGGTGATAGCCAGGGTGCTATCGATTTAATTCACCAAATGGGCAAGGCTACACCTCTTGGCCGGATTCTTGGTGCTGGTACAGAAACGACTGGTAAGGTCTTTGGTGTGCGGCGTGTGCCGATCGTCAAAGGACAGGCTATTCCTGCATATGATCCACGGGCCGTTAAGGGACAAGGCGTTACTTATGCCACCACGACGATGGGGGCTGATCATACCGCAGGTTATGCAGTGACTGCCAATATTCTAGGTGTAGGCGGTAAGATTGATCCATTAAAACCAGAAGGACAAGTAGAGCTATCACGTAATTTACAAATTGCGACGGCCTTTGTTGATAGTACAGGTCTTTGCTTATTTGTAGCGTTTGCAATTTTGGATATGCCAGAGGCCTTAGAAGGTATTGTGGAAATGTGTAATGCCCAATATGGTTGGAATAAGACGGTTGGTGATTATTTGGAAATGGGTAAACAAGCTCTCCGTGATGAACGAGCGTTTAATAAAGCGGCTGGCATTGGTGATGGAGCTGATGATTTGCCAGACTTTTTCCGCAAAGAGGCGTTGTCACCACATGATGTGGTATTTGACGTACCTAAAAAAGAATTAGACACCGTATTTAATTTTTAATTATACTTTAAAAGAGTATACCTGGCTGGAGTATTTCAGCCAGGTATAGTTATTAACAGGGATGAGGGGTTATCCATGGATTTTTTTCAATGTATATCACTAAGTGAGGCTCAGGACTTGATTATGGATCGTCTTACAGGAATGGCTGTTGATAGTGAAATAGTAGATTTGCCTGATGCTTTAGGGAGAATTGTGGCTGAAAATATTATGGCTAAAGAAGACCTGCCGCCTTTTAGCCGTTCAACTGTGGATGGATTTGCTGTGCGTAGTGCAGATACTTTTGGCGCTAGTGAAAGTTCGCCAGCGCTATTTAGCATAATTGGTAAGGTGATGATGGGCGAAGAATCCACGATAGAGTTACAGTCTGGTCAAACAGTAGAAATCCCTACTGGGGGGATGTTACCAGCAGGAGCCGATGCTGTGGTGATGCTAGAATATACTGAGCAACATGATGAAAGTGATGTAATGGTGCTAAAGATGGTTGCACCTGGAGATAACTTAGTAGGCAAAGGTGATGATATAAAGACAGGGATCACGATTGTAGAGCAGGGGCAAAAGTTAGCAGCGCAGCATATAGGAGCTTTAGCAGCGTGTGGCTTTACTGATATCTTAGTTAGTAAAAAGGTAGAGGTTGCCATTCTTTCGACGGGTGACGAATTGGTGGATATTCATGAATCCTTACAGGGTGGACAAATAAGGGATGTGAATTCGTATGCCCTCGGAGCCATGCTGACCGAGAGCGGCTGTGTGGTCAAACGTATGGGAATATTGAAAGATAGTTTTAAGCAGTTCTATGATGCATTAAAGGCAGCAGTAGCAACTTGTCAATTAGTAATCATCTCTGGCGGTAGCTCGGTGGGGGCGAGGGATTACACGGAAAAGGCTATTAATGCTCTTGGTGCCCCTGGGGTATTAATCCATGGGATGGCAGTGAAACCTGGAAAACCGACTATTTTTGGTATGATAGGTGGTATTCCTGTATTTGGATTGCCTGGACACCCTGTAGCAGCTATGACGATATGTCAGCAATTAGTTAAAGCGGCTGCTTGTAAGCTCATGGGGCAGCAACAACGCGCCGATGTTTTTGTTATTTTGGCATGTCTTAGTCGTAATTTGCCTTCCGTTCCTGGTCGGGATGATTTTATCAATGTGCGGTTACGTAAACAGGATGGAAAGTATATGGCAATTCCGATATTAGGAAAATCAGGGCTGATTAGTACGATATCGGAGGCGGATGGTACGGTACATATTCCGGCAGATAAAAGTGGACTTTATCAGGGCGAAGTGGTAGAAGTAGTGTTGATCAAATGACCTATGGGGGGAGGATGAGGATTCTGCGTAGTAATAAGGCATATCTAAATTGTTTACAACGTGAGCAAGCACAAGAATTGTGGCGACAGACGCTGACAGAGTGTGGATTTTTTAAAAATATTCCGGTAGAGACTGTATCTGTGGAGGCATCGCTTGGGCGGGTGACAGCGTGTTCTATCTATGCAAAGCAATCCGTACCTCATTATAATAGTGCGGCTATGGATGGCATTGCTGTATTCGCGCAGGATACCTTTGGTGCACAAGAGACGGAGCCCAAAGCATTGACCTTGTTATCAGCGGATCAGCCTTTTGCTTCTGGTTGCTGCTATATGGTTGATACGGGTGATGTATTGCCAGTGGGGACAAGTGCGGTGGTGATGATTGAGGATGTACATATTGTAGATGGGATAGTAGAAATCGTTGCGGCCGCTGCTCCATGGCAACATGTACGTGTGATCGGTGAAGATATTGTTGCCAATGAACTGGTGATACCGGAACATCATGTGATTATTCCTGTTCATATTGCTGCCCTTATGGCAGCGGGGCTAGAATGGGTTGAAGTCGTGAAAAGACCTAGGGTCGCTGTGATTCCTACCGGCGATGAAATTGTAGCTACTTGCCAGGAATTAAAACCGGGAAATATTTTGGATGTGAATTCTCATATGTTGGCTGCTATGGTAAAAGATTGGGGAGGAGAGCCTAATCGATTCGCAATTGTTAAAGACGAACGTCAGGCCATTAAGAACGCTATATCTCATAGTTTAGAGATCAATGATGTAGTTATTATTAATGCCGGTACATCTGCCGGCAGAGATGATTATACGGCAGACACTTTGACCGAACTCGGAGAAGTTTTGGTACATGGTGTAGCAATAAAACCGGGTAAACCCGTTATATTGGCGATATGTCAAGGTAAACCAGTAATTGGGTTGCCTGGGTATCCAGTATCTGCGATGTTAACAGCGGAACTGTTTGTTCGTGATATTGTAATTGCCAGACAAAAATTACCGAAAAGAAAAAATCGTCAAATGGAAGCAACATTAGCCAAACAAGTGGCATCGACAATTGGTATGGAAGAATATATCCGTGTATCGGTTGGTAATGTACAAGGTAAAATGGTAGCTGCCCCTATGAACCGCGGTGCGGGATTAATCTCATCCTTAACGAAGGCGCATGGTATAGTCAGTATAGACCAAAGTAGTGCGGGTCTGAATGCCGGTGTGACAGTACCGGTGACAATGCTGCAAAACTCTCAGTCAGGCAATACTATTTTGTCGGTGGGGAG